>Ga0256406_1000184_pt1 | contig 120736 bp, 96 predicted proteins | sample RumenRJG_03DNA_FD_185986 | JGI IMG/M metagenome (GOLD analysis project Ga0256406, IMG submission 185986) | Bovine rumen microbial communities from Lethbridge, Alberta, Canada - RJG_03 | ecosystem: Host-associated > Mammals > Digestive system > Stomach > Rumen | place: Canada: Alberta...
GCCGTAGCCAGTAGCTTCGGTACGAGCGAGAGAACCACCGTAAGAGAGGCCCTTACCGGTGAGAACGCCCACAAATTCGTTGCGGATGCGCTTGTACTGACCGAACATGTAACCGATTTCGCGAGCGCCAGTACCCTGGTCACCAGCCGGAACGTCCGTGTCGGCACCGACGTGCTTGCAGAGTTCAGTCATGAAGGACTGGCAGAAACGCATCACTTCGTTGTCGCTCTTGCCCTTAGGATCGAAGTCGGAACCACCCTTGCCGCCGCCCATGGGGAGCGTGGTGAGGCTGTTCTTGAAGATCTGTTCGAAGCCGAGGAACTTCAGCATGGAAAGAGTAACTTCGTTACGGAGACGGATACCGCCCTTGTACGGACCAATGGCGGAGTTGAACTGCACGCGGTAGCCACGGTTCACCTGAACGTTACCCTTGTCATCGAGCCAAGGTACGCGGAAAGTGATCACGCGTTCCGGTTCGACGAGGCGGTCGATCACGCCGTTGGTTTCCCAAGACTTGTCCTGTTCGAGGACGGGGTCGAGGGATTCGAGGAATTCGCGGACAGCCTGGTGGAAGAGGGCCTGGTCCGGATCACGGGCGACGACCTTGTCATAAACCTTCTGAAGGTAAGCATTCTTGATTGCCATTTTTATATCTCCGTTGAGAGTTTGATTGTTAATGTTTTTTCAACGTCTGTAAAGATAGCAAAGGGGCATGACAAATAGTGAAAAATCGGCAAAAATCTTCAAAAACTTACATTTTTGTAAGTTAGTATTTTACAAGTTTTTAAAATTGCCTTTTTTCGTCAAAATTAAGGGGCGTAAACAACAAAAACCTACAAAAATGTAGGTTTTCATTCACCTTGCGTTAAAGTAAAATTCTTTTTACAAGAAACAAGCCTATTTAAGGCAACCCAACAAAATCTCGTGCAAAACGCCGTTAGAGAACGCAACTTGTTCTCCATCAACGAATTGCATCGTCGAACCGTCAATACGAGTCGATTTTCCGCCAGCTTCCTCGACCAAGAGCGCAACCGCCGCGATATCCCAGGGGTAACTCATCGTCATCACGAAACAGTCGATACGTCCGCAAGCCGTAAAGCAGCCTTCAATTACCGCCGACCCCAGACACTTCACGCGTTCGAAAGTTTCCGCCTCGCGGGCGAAGTTCTTCGAGTTCTGCGCATTGATCTTTTCAGCGACACCCACGTTAAAGTCACCATTGCTTACAATGGCATGTACCGGGTCAGATTCATCGCTCACGTGAATCGGCTTGCCGTTCATGAACGCTCCCCCGCCCTTCACGGCCGTAAAGAGTTCGCCAAGTTTCGGCAAGTTCACTACCGCTACCAGCGGTTTGCCTTCAAAGTGAAGTGCGATCGAAATGCCCCACAGCGGAATACCACGGCTAAAGTTCACCGTACCGTCCACCGGGTCGATAATCCAGCGGTAACGCGGATCCGAGCCTTCAATGACACCCGCCTCTTCGGTGCGGATCGAATGTTCAGGGAACGCCTTGCGGAGACCATCCACAATCAGTTTCTCGCTCGCGATATCAGCGCGGGTCACCACATCTTTCTTGGACTTATACTTGACATCACCCAGGTTCTGCTGGATTTCAAGACAAAGTGCGCCTGCTTCTTTCGCGAGAGCTTCCGCCACAGAGAGAAAATTTTGAATAGACATTTTCGGTTCAGGATGACACAGCGTGTCATTTTTAATTATTCATCTTTATAGGCGCAGCAGCGGAAGCCGATGCTCGGCGACCTGTAGAAATTCGCCGCGCCGCGGTAAGAAATGCGTTCGCCCGTAAGGAACACGACTTCGATATGGTCGGGCACGTACTTCATCCCGTTGCCAATCTTTTCAAGCCACTCCTCGCCGCCCTTCTTGTATTCCGAATACAGGGAATAATCCGTTCCTATGGAATTGCCGTTCGAATCCTGAACGTCAAAGAACTGCAACGAATCCTTGAAATCCTTCTGCGTCAACACCTTGTACAACGTCCTCGACGTATCTGCCTTGAACACAGTATCCACCTTGGTCCCTTCGCGATACAGATAGATGGAATCCGTCGTATAGGCAAGACGCGTATATACCGGGAAACTGCGTCTCGTACAAAGCGCCTGCGTCTCAAGGTCAATTCCACTCAAGACAAGGTAAGATCCACCCTTGATCACAGCGCTGGTATCTTCAGAGCGACCCATCGCCCACTCCTGATACTGCCCCGGCAGGTCGCGAACGCCCATCGGATTCATGCAGTGGGGATTACGCAGCGTTATGTCCGATGCCGGAGAGGAATCGTTGGTCGCCACGTTGCAATCCCTGAACAGGACGTCCGTCATTTCCAGAGTATCCTGGATGACACCATAAGCAAGCGTTCCGCCCGAAAGGCACACCAGTTCCCAGTCGCGTTCGTTGCAAAGACTCACCTTGAAGCCGCTCGCCGAGATTGCCTCGCAAGCCGCAACAGCTTCGGAGTGCAGTACGTTCGTCACGAATGCGCCCGAATCGTTTCGGTGTTCCGTGCGTTCCATACAGAACTTCAGCGTATCAGACGCCTGCACCGCGACAAAGCCTTCGGGGCATTCGAGTTCCTTCGCCAAGGCACCCGGCGAGACATAGACTGTATCAATCAGGGCCGCAGAGAAATACCCGGACTTGTCGACAGAACGGATTCGCAGAATAAGCGTGTCACCAGGAGCCACCCAGCGGATTGTATCCGCCACGAACGTCCCAACCGTAGACACCGCAAAGGTATCAGCGGATACGCCATAATGGGTACCATATCGGCCAGACTCATCGAGTTTCTTGCTATAGGCAACCCACTGTTTTTCGACGCCGTCCCAATACTCGACCATATAGGTTTTCACTGTATCGTAGCAAAGCGAGTAAAGGCACGAATCCGGAATGTGCAAAATGGAATCCACCACGACGCCATGTTGTTTTGTATAGGGGTCAATGCTCCTGTTCCAGAAGATGCGCAAATGGTTGTTGCTGTCGAGACGCGCCATTCCCGGATACAAAGTATCTTCAACAATATAAAGTTTCGTCGCCATCAGCGGAGCCACAGAATCGGTCGTCGAGATAAGCTCGTATGCGGCAGCGTTGCCGTCGGTTCCCGAATAGTTTCCGCTCGTATCCCAGGAGCTGTACCCCACCGAGTACTCGCTTTCGGCACGGAGTCCCTCGATAATCAGACGGAATTCGTTGGAATCCGAATTATCGACATTGTAGCCCTTGCCATCAAAAATCGCGATACGGAGTTCGTTCTTCTTGGAATCGGTACTATGGGCAACCGTATCCACCCAAACCGAATCGTTGTTGGAATAATATCTTGCATGGCGTTTGAACAGCGTTCCGCCCGTAGAATCAACTCCGTCGGGTGTTTCGACCCTAAGTTTCAGGTCACGCAGGTCTTCGTCCTTGTCGTCGGTATGCAACACAATATTATAACCCAGAATCGGGCCCGAAAGTTCATTCGGCTTGTAGTAAACCGTTTGGTCCGTAGGACGCAACCACCTCAAGCGGATACCCGTCGTCCATACGGAATCACGGAGGTTGCCGAGCAGGGAGGGATCCATGTCGTCACAGAAATGCAGATAGACGCGCTGTACAGAACCCGGACGACCACTCGAATACTCACAATAGAAAGCCACCAGCAGGCTGCAGCGTTCCGCCACGAAATCCTGGATATAAGGAGTCACATCCACCGTATCGAACAAGTTCGCCGAACCGGACGCATACTCAAAGCTTGTAGTCGCCTTCGCAAGCTTGTCCTCGTTCACGGTCTTTGCGGTATCGCCCACGACGTCGTCATCGACCCAGATGTAGACCTTTTTAAGCTTGTCCGTATCGATCGGATAACGGAAACGCACCTTGAAGCAATAGGCCCCGCTGTCGGCGTCCTTGTCACATTCGCGAATCACCGACAGGTCCGAAATTTCACGGTTTAAAAGGAACTCGGCAGAACTGTCATCGTCGGAACATGCAGAAAAGGTTCCCGCCAACGAAAGCAGGAAAGCCACAAAGGAAAAATAGTACAGCAAGGACTTGGGCATCACACACATAAAATAGCAAAAAATAGTAGTAGGAAGTAGACAGTAGGCAGTAGACAGTTGGCAGTAGCGGGATAAAACAAAAAACCGGCGGTACTTGTGGTACCGTCGGCTCTAAACGATTCAAAACCGATTAGTTTTCTTCCGGGTAGACAGAAACCTTCTGACGCTTTGCATCGAGGCGTTCAAACTTCACCTTGCCATCGACGAGAGAGAACAAGGTGAAATCCTTGCCCATGCCCACGTTGGTGCCCTGGTGGAAGTGAGAACCGCGCTGACGAACGATGATGTTGCCAGCCTTGACGGTTTCGCCCGCATACTTCTTAACACCAAGGTACTTGGCGTTACTGTCGCGGCCGTTACGTACTGAACCTTGACCTTTCTTATGAGCCATGGATTATACCTCCTTAGCCTTACGCAGAGAGTTCTTCTTGACCTTGGCGGGCTTCGGGAGACCCTGGGCAATCTTTTCCTTGCGAGTCAGAGGCACAGACTGCACCTTCTGCTTGGCGAGGGCAGCCACGCGAGCGCGGTTGCGTTCGATAACCTTGGAGTCGACCTTTGCGGATTCTGCGCCGGAGCGAAGTTCCGTAACCAGCACCTCGGTATAGCCCTGACGATGACCGTTACGACGTTCGTAACGGGTACGACGCTTCTTCTTGTAAACGATGACGGTGTCATACTTGCCGTGAGCAAGCACTTCGACCTTCACGGAGGCGTCGTTCAGGACAGGGGTGCCGATTTGCACTTCTTTTCCTGCGAAAAGAAGAACGGACTTGAGCTCCAGTTCGGAACCAACAGCGGCGTCGATCGTGGGGACCTTGTAGGCCTTACCCAGTTCGACTTTATACTGGAAACCACCTGTTTCAACAATAGAATACATTTTTGTAATCCTTTTTGGGTTGCTATTGGGGCCCTAAATATAGAAATTTTCACGAAACTGTAAAGGGAAATTGCAAAATTTTAGCCTAAAAAGGGGAAAAATTCCCTCGTTTCAGCCCCGACTCGGCCTGCTCCGCAACCACTTTTTTCTATCTTTTCACCCAAATTTCTATAAAGGACACTCGAATGAGCAAGATTTTGAGCCTTGACGGCGACTGGCAGATGAAGTGGGACACTGAAGATGCCGGCATTTCCAACCGTTGGTATGCCACCTATCCCCAGGATACTGAAACTGTACAAGTTCCCCATATCTGGGAAAAAGCCTTTGACAAGCTCCTAATGTCGCAAGATTGCGCCTTCTATTTCAAGCGTTTCACGATCGAAGACGAAAAACAGGTCACCAAGCGTATTTTCCTCCGTTTTGAACGAATTGCAACGCACGCCACCGTATGGCTCAACGGCAAGCTCCTCGGAACTCATTTCGGAGCCTACACTCCCTTTATCATTGAACCGCAGAAAGCCCTGAAAATCGGCGAAGAGAACATCCTTTGCATCCGTGTCGCGAACATGGGTACCACCAACGGCCGTATCGACCTCGGCCGCGAAAGCGAAGACGGCGCCGACGACCGCTACGCCCACCCGAGTGAAATGCCGGTAGGCCTCCCGTGGCAGCAATACCCGTTTGGCGGCATTTTCGGTCACGTGGATCTGATTCTTGGCACGACCGCCTTTATTTCTGACGTGCGCCTTGAACCCGATGCGGACACCCAGCGAGTCGCCTGCGACATCAGCTTTAACAACCCGCGCAACTACCAGACCAGACTCCGCGTCCTGATGAAGAATCCCGACGGTGACGTGTACGAACACTTCGTGGACAACATCAAGCTCGACAAGGAAAACATGACGCAGCGCTTCGTGTTCGAAGTCAAGGAACAGCAGCGTCACAAGTTCCAGTGGAGCCTTGAACACCCGAACCTTTACGCCATCGAATTCCAGCTGGAAATCAAGGCCGGCAAGGAAAAGGACGGCAAGGAAATCAAGCGCGCCGAATACGCGTTCCCAGTCGTACGCACCTTCGGTTTCCGCAAGTTCGACTGCCTCAAGGGTGACTACTACCTGAACGACCAGATCCTGAAGATTCAGGGCATCACCTACAACCAGCAGTGGAGCGAAGGTGGCCTCTGGACGCTCAACAACCCGAAGCTCGAAAAGGACCTGCTGGCGGTCAAGAACGCAGGCTTCAACGCCATCCGTTCCTGCGGCGCACCGCTTACCGAAGAAGCGCTCAACATCTGCGACAAGATTGGCCTGATTGTTTTCCAGGAATTTCCCATCCACACCATGAGGTCTACCCCGCAGGGTCTCGAAATCGTGAAGAAGCTGATCAACGACATCGTCGAAGAACAGCACCACCACCCCTGCATCGGCATCTGGGTCATGGGCGCCGAAAACGGCACGCTCCTGTTGCAGAACGGCAACAAGCTCCTGAACGCCATTAGCCCCGTCGACATGACGCGTCCGGTTATCAGCAACCTGAACAGTATCTACCTCGACAACGAAGGCAACTTCCGCAAGGATACCGGCAAGCTCCTGCCCGTCTCGGTTGACAAGATTTCGACCTACGCGACGCTCCGCATCAATCCGCGCATGACGCCGAATGCGGCCTATAGCCACTACCTCGCCCACAGCTTCGACCGCGACGCCGAAGAACCGCTGTCCGTTCCCGATACGGGCCTTGGCGACAGCCACTTCCAGGACGAAGAAGAAAATGTGGCAAGCGACATCAACAACAAGATGCTCGTGACCCTGAAGAACCACACGCTCCTGCCCGCCAACGCGACGAACATCGCAGGCCCGCGCAGCGGCAAGGCTCAGAAGAACATCAAGGCGTTCATCAAGAACATCGAGACGTTCGTCGAAAGCGACCTTTCTATCTGGAAGGACTACAAGAGCTTCATCGCCGACGCAAACCGCATCGCGCTGAAGAGCAAGCTCGACCAGATTACCGCCTTCCAGAGCAACCCGCAGATTGCAGGTTTCTTCCTGGACCAGTGGGCGGACTGCGGCACGGACTTCTACGGCCTGTGCGACGAAAACCGCGTGAGCAAGGGCTTCGACAGCTTCATCAAGGAAATCACGACTCCGAGCCGCGCCCTCGTCAGCGAACTTGAACACGTCGTCGCTCCGCAGAGCGAAGTCAGCTTCCAGGTGACGCTCCTGAACAACAGCCGTTACGAAGACGTTTCCGTGGAAATCCGCCTGATCGACGAAAAGGGCAAGGAAGTTTCCTGCGACAAGATTTCTCCGGAAGAAGCCGCAGGCAAGACGAGCCTTACGCAGATGGGCATCTACACGACCATGGCACCGCGCAACGAAGGCAAGTACCAGTTGCAGATTACGCTCAAGAACGACGGCAAGGAAATCCATACTTCCTACGAAGACTTGATCGTTATCGCCGAAGCCGATGTCAAGAGCGCCATGAAGAAGGTCTGCTTCCTTGACAACAGCGAAGAATCGAGCGACGCCCTCGCTGCCCTCACCGGCCCCGAACAGATTATCTTCACGGCTAACCTGAGTTCCTGGCCCGACGAAATTCTCGACAAGCTCGTGGACGTCGTGAAGAACGGCGGCAAGACGCTCCTGCTCTCCGACCTCACGCAGGAAGATATCGACTACCTGAACCAGAGTCACCAGTTCGATTGCAACATTGAATCTCACTGGAGCACCGGTGCAAACGAACTCAGCCTGCACTACCTGCCCAAGGGTTCCGCACTCGCCCCGGTCTTTGGCGAAGCTCACGTTCTTGACCACAATGCGGCGGCCATTATGCCGAGCATCTCGCTGAACGAACTCCCCGAAGCCACCGTGTTCGCCCGCTCCGTCACCCTGAAGGAAGGCGAAATCAAGACCGGTGCAGACCTGCAGCTCTACCCGTTCGGCAAGGGCAAGATCATGTTCAACCAGTTCAACGTATTCGAAGGCCTCGAAACGAACCCGTTGGCAGACAACTTGTTCGCAACGATCGTAAGCCTGCTGTAATTCGGCAAAGACAAGCATTAGAAAAGGCACGGATTTTTCCGTGCCTTTTTCTTTTCTAAATCCCTGAAGGTCATGCTGCAGTTCAATGCAGCGACACCTCCGCTAATTTTTAACGCAGCGAATAGGATATCCGGATTTTCGCATTTTCATGTTATAGCTCCAACCAGTGATTTGCCACGTGTTCATGTCAGCAACACTAGGTGCACTGATCGATTTGGCAAGATCCATTCCCGCTGGGGCCCCTGCGATAAAGGACTGCGTCTTATGTATCGAAGCCAGCCAAAATCCGTCGCGTTCTCCGACTTCAACAAACTCACCTTCATCGGTCCTATGCCCCGCAGGAATAACCGAAAATCCAGACGCATTAGCGGGATCCGTCCATGCTTCAAAATTCCACGCCGTAACCGACTTCATCGCATAAGGGACCGTATAGTAATCATTCGGAATGACATCACCAGTTATCGATGACGTCCACCACGCATTAGCCTCTTCTCCGTAAGTTGCCAGAATATAAGTTACAAGAGTATTCCAGTCCTCTTCGGAGGGGATACGCCACCCGTCAGGGCAAATTCCCTGATTGACGGATGCCAACGGATATTCGACACTATCGTCAGCAAAGGACGCATCCAAATCCATTGCCGCCAAGAAAGTGTAGTAACGTCCCACCTTTTCACAGTTCGACGGATTGTCCTCATAGCACCAGCTATTGCCCTTCAGGTTCGGAGTCCTTGCGCTATCCGCATAATTCAAGTTCTCCGCCATCCACACTTGCGTGCCCAAAGAAACAGTCTTGTAGCTCTTTTGGTCGCGAGCATCAACAAGCGTTTCGTACACAATCGAAGGATTCAGGTAATCCGACTTCTGGAAATCCCACATGGTCGTCCTGCGGAAACCAGAATCCGTACAAATAAAATACTTAAAATCTTCGACAACGCCCTTAATAATTTTGGAGCTGCCTGCGACACATTCATTTCCGTATGTATTGCGTTCAATTTCGGTCGCTTCTCGCCAGAGACCGCCATCGCAAATATAGCGGTCATAATAATGGTCCTGATAGAAATTACCTTCGACAACGGCACCGTTTACGCACTTATTGCCGTAAGCATTGTATTCGGCCCTGTTGGCAGGGCGCCAGCCCTTCTCGTCGCAGACATAATAGCCATTGCCTTCGTGAACGAGTTCATACTTATTCGACGAACCGCAAGAGGGCAACATATCCTTTGCATTGGTCGAATCCATCAGGCAACGCACCGAGAACCCCGCAATGGAGTTCTCGCAAACGAAGTCGTAATCTGTACCCGGCAGGATCCTTAAATAACAACCGGGTTGCGATGTTGCCATGTAGGCTTCTTCATCAATCTTCTGGTAGGAACCATCCAGCCAACGATACCCTGCGCCACGAAGATGGAAATGAAAAAATCCTTCTCCCGGATGCCAAGAATATTCCTTCAAGCTTTTTATCGGATCCGTTTCCGGCCTCGTCACCTTGACATAGTCAATCAGTTCACGCCATTCTTCTTCAGAGGGAACGTGGAACTTTTCAGGACAGAGATTTTCCAGTCCGCCAGCATACAACCTACCGTATTCTACGCAATTAGAGTCAGCATCGTTATAGCACCAGCTAGGATCAGCCTTGTACTGCAAGTTTTCTTGAAACCAAACTTGCGTTCCGATTTGCGTCGTGTAATAAACGCGGTCTTCCCTATAATCCTTGATTGGAGCCTCGATGGCGTCTGTAGGTGATCTAAGGACATAATCATCATCGGCACTCGAAGATGCAGTATCACCACATGCTGTAAGCGCCCAAAACGCAGACAACATAATAAAACTCTTGTAACCCTTCATACAAGCAAATATAGAAAATTTTAGGAGATATCGCGATTATTTCTTTTCGCGAATACGCTTGTACAAATTCTCGGCCTTTTCGGTATCACCCGCATTCGAGAAAACGTGGCCTATATTTTCGGCACCGATGCGTCCCTGCGAATTCCCCGCAAGCCAAGCCCTCATATAGCAATCAAAGGCTTCGTCGTAACGCTTCTGGCTAAAATAAATTTGTCCTAAATCCAAGTTCAGGTCAGCCTTACCCTTATTATGACGGAGACCTTCTTCGAGCGTAAAGATGGCCATCCACGGAGAATTGTTCTGCACGTACATCTGCGCAAGGTAGCGGCGGGCAGAGACATTTTCCGGATCCATCAGAAGGCCGTTTTCCATTTCGTTCAGGGACTGCCGCGTAGAATCCATGCTGCGGTAATAGTAGGCCATGGTAAAGTGCACGTCTGCGCCTGCGGTAGCCGTCATCTGAAGCGCATTCTGAAGCGTCTTGATGGCGTATTCGTAGTCGCCGAGCTTTTCGTAGACTTCGGCAAGGCCGTACCACGCATCCATTCGGTCCGGATTCAGCTGCAGGGCACGTTCAAAATTCTTCTGCGCAAGCGTCCAGTCGCGGCCCTTCAGGTAGCATTCCGCCAAAGCAAAATGCACATGGTCCGATTCCACGCCGAGTTCAATGGCGCGGTTATAAGCCGCAATGGCCTCGCCCACGTCGCCCCCTAAATAGTAGAGGTCGCCCAGGAGCATCCAGGCCTTCTCGAAATTCGGCAGGAGTTCCACGGTGCGCTTGTAGGCCACCATCGCCACCTGCTTACGGTCAAGCTGAACCAAGGCGTTTCCCAAGTTGAACCAGGCGAAAGGTTCGTAGCGGCCTTCGTCAATCGCCGCACGGTACAGAGGCACAGCTTCCTTATATTTTCCCTGATCGTAAAGCTCATTCGCCTTGAAGAAATAATCTTCGGCAGCAAGGACATGCAATGCGGAAAGCAGCAAGAATAATATAGAGATTGCCGCGCTATGATATAAGGACTTAATTGACAAAGCGGAACTCCTTTGTGGCTTTCTGCGCCACGGGGAAACCGCCCAGCTGCGCGGGGCTAAACTTCCACTGTCTTACGGCCTTCAAGGCTTCGTTGTCAAATCCATATCCGGGCGGCTCCTGCGTCAGCACCTGGGCCTGCGCCACGTCGCCATACACATCAATCACAATCAAGACCTTCACATAACCCGAAACGCCCATACGCTTCGCCTTCTCGGGGAACTTCGGCTGGATTTCACGCAACACCTGCGCCTGTTCATCCACCTCGCCCGCCTCGTAAACGACATTCTCCATCGAGCCCGTCCCTACGGCCACGCCATCACCTGCGGCACCGCGTGCAAGCGACAGGTCCATCTGGAAATTCTGGCTACGGGACACGCCCATGTTCGCCGAAATCTTGAACGGGTTCGGGTTCATCACGGTCCGCAGCACCTTCTGCTTGACCTCGGGCTTCTTTTCGCTTACGAGAACTTCGACTTCCGTCACCGACTCCAGTTCCTTTTCCGTCTTGACGCCCTTATCGAAGAACAGCGTATTGATGACCGGAATCGCAAGGAAGAACACCGCGCTCACCACAAAAGAGAGCACGAATGCCAACGGGAAGCGGAAATATTTAGCGAAAAAATCAATCATAAAACTACGAGGTATGGGGTCGGGCTTCGCCCTTTGAGGTATGAGCACGGACCTATGGTCCTTTGAGCTTTCATCTTTAGCCCAGAGCCTTGCTTGCAAGGCGACCTCATCGCTCAAAGCGAGTGAAACGAGCGTGCTGAGTTCCTCTTACTCCTCCTTATTTGCCGAAATAGAGACCTTGCGTACCTTGGCCAAATTACATTCATCGAGGATATCCACCACTACCCCATTAGGAGCGTCGCGGTCACTCACGATAATCACCGGACGGTCAGGCGCTTCGGCCATCATCTGGCGCAGCACCGTGTTGAGCGTCGTCAGGTTCACCTGAGTCTCGTTGATGTGAATCGTGCCCTGACGCGTCACACCAATCAAGATGCTTTCCTTCGCCAAGTCTTTCGCCGAACTGGCCTTGGGCTTGGTCACGTCAACGCCCGTCTCGCGGGTAAAAGTCGAGGTTACGATAAAGAAGATGAGCAGGATAAACACCATGTCGAGCATCGGCGACACGTCTATCTTACCTGCATCCTGCGAACGTTTACGAATAAAACTCATTATTTCACCTCAGAATTTTCACTATGGATCCCGTCGCTCGTTCCACTCACTCCAGGATGACTTTGGGAGGAAGATTCAGTTGCGTCGCTCCTTTCAGTTCCGAACGCAATTTCGCGCTTTCCAGGATGACATTGGGAAGAACCTTCAGTTGCGTTATTCACTCCAGGATGACTTTCATCAGCGGAAAACACATAAGACTCGAACTTAAGGGCTTCACTCCACGCCTGTTTCTCGACATTTTCAACGCGACCCGCCAAGAAGTTATAGGCAAGCATCAGCGGGAACGCCACCAGGAGTCCCGCCTGCGTCGTGAGCAGAGCTTCGGAAATGCCGTCGGCCAACAGCACCGGGTTTCCGAAACCGAATAGCTGAATCGTCTCGAAAGTATGCACCATGCCGGACACCGTACCCAGAAGGCCAAGCATCGGGGCAATCGCCGCACAAGTGGAAATCGTCCTGAGCGACCTGGACAGGCTCACCGAAATGCGGTGGCGCGTTTCTTCCATCGCATTGCGAACCGCAACAGGTCCCTGATCGCGATACCTGCGGACATCCGAAGCGAGCGCATAGAAATAACCGTAGCGACGGCGTTCCAGTTTCTTGAAAGCAACGTCTTCGCCGCTCTTTTTCAAAGTGCGCCAGAAGCCACCGAGACCATTGATGTTGCCGCCTCTCAGCATAAAATAATAGCCGTAGCGTTCAATCATCAGAAACCAGCCGAACCACCCCAGAATAAATATAGGGGCAAGCACCCAGCCACCGCGAAACACGATGGCCATAGCCGCTTCGATGACCGATATTTGATTGACGGCTTCCAACTACTTTTCCTTAATCCAGAGGGCGTTCAGCACGGTGAGACCGGCGCTTTCCATACGGGTGCGCAAGGCATCAGCGCGGTTCATCAAGAAGGTATGAATCAACTGCAGCGGAATCGCAACGATAAGGCCCGCTTCAGTCGTCACGAGAGCAATCGAAATGCCACCCGCCAAAAGCTTCGGGTCAGAAGTACCATGCATCGTAATCACGTCGAAAAGTTCGATCATACCCATCACCGTACCCAAGAGGCCGAGCAGCGGAGCGGTCGCAGCAAACACAGAAATCCAGGTGAGGCCCGATTCCAGTTTCGGGACATCGGCACTGAACAATTCTTCGAGCGCTTTCTCGGCACCTTCGCGGCCTGCATAATTCTTGGCAAGCACCGTCTTGAGCACCTTGCCCACCTTGCCGTGAGCCTTTGCCGACAACTGACGGGCCGTATCGATATCGCCCTTCTTCAAGGCCTTGATGCAGCGCCTTGTCGAAAGTCCACCGAAGCCCACCACCATGAGCCACACGAAGCGCCACAGCGCAACCAACAGACCGAGAGCAAATAGCGTCACGATCGGATACATCAGAATGCCGCCGTTCTTGAAGAATTCGCGGAGTTCGTCTTTCCAGGTCTTTTCCTGATGATTCGCCATTTCCGAAGAAAGCTCCGTACTCAAGAGCACATCGACCGGTACCATCGAATAAGCGGAATCCTTCGAGCTTGTAAAGGCCTTGCTAATTTCGGACTTCGTATCGGGAGTCAAGTTTTCCTGCCAGCTAAAGGCGCGCTTTTTCTCGCCCGCCACCGGGAGCATCAGTGCCGCCGGATGCAAACCGTTGATATCAACGGCGTTTGCCATCTGCATCGCATAGAGGCCTCCCAAGCGTAAGCGGCTCCCCTGCGCCACGGCCGAACCGAAAACAAGTTCCGCATTTTCCAGCTGGATTTCACGGGTAAAGGCAAGTTCGCCCTTCGCCACGTTCAAGAGAGCAATCGCAATACGAACTGGATCGTCGCGGTAAAGGCCCATTTCCTTCTTCACCTTGTTCTGCGCTTCGACGCGGTCTGCGATCTTAAAGGGAATTCCCTGTTCAGCAAACTTCGCAAGTGTCTCCAGGCGTTCGGGGCCAGCCGCAAGCGACAGGTACTCGGCACGAGCCTTTTCCGCCTGCAACTTGACCTGCGCCAAGTCCTCGCGGGCCACACGCACGTCCTCGAACAGACGCGCACGTTCCGACATCAGGGCATCAACCTTTTCCTTGCTTTCGTTGTACTTCTCGTTAAAGAGTTCGCGTTCCTGGTTCGCCGTTTCGCGGTCCTTCCAGCGGGCAGCGACGGCCATATCACGCTTCTTGCGGGCTTCTTCAAGGTCCGCCTTTGCGCTGTTGAGCGCAGCACGTTTCTTCACCGCATCGATATCGGAGTTCTGCTGCGCAAAGGAAAGAGGAGCCAACGTAGCGAGAGCCGCAACAAAGACGAAAGAAGAGAGACGAGAGACGAGAGATTTATTAGAAGCAATCTTTCGTCTTTGGTCTGTAGCGAGCTTGCGAGCGTTCTTTAGTCTAAACATCTACTTGTCCTCCTTCGGAATTGCAACGGGAATCGTCACAAGCCTAGGAGCAGTCTTTCCTTCGGCCACCTTCATTACATCCTTCAATACCGAGCGCATGTTCAAGTCGTCGGATACATTCTTCCAACTGTAACCGCCATCGCCTGTCCGAGCAAGCCAGAGCACGTCGTTGCCGTCGTTGCTCACGAATACAGAAGACACTGCACCATAGCGCAGGAATGTCCCAGGAACATTGCGGGCATCCACCTGCAGGAATCCCTTGTAGACTTCGGTCGTGTAACCAAGGCGGATTCGGTCGTAGAAAACCTCGAGCGTACGGTTGAGACCGTCGTCGGCCTCGATGAGTCCCTTATGCAGCTGGTTCGCAATTTCCTGCACACTCTTGATAGTCTCGTCGTTCCGGTAAGGGAAGTCCGACTCAAACACCGGCACCAGCGAATCAATCACCTTCGCCAGCGATTCACCGTACTTAGCCTTACGGTTTTCAAAGTACTTGACCGTTCCCATGGCCTTCTGACGGGCATCGGCCAGGTTCTTGAGTTCAGCCTTCAACGAATCGATTTCAGCCTTCAAGGTCTTGTTTTGCGAAGCAAGGGCCTGCACCTTCTTGCGCCCGACCTCGACAAACTCGGAATGGCGTTTCTTTTCGGCGTCGTGAAGCGACTTTTCACGAGCAGTTTCAGCTTCCACCGACTTAATCTGGCGGCGGACGCTCTCTACCGTTTCCTGCGCCTGCGAGAACACGCCCGCCAGGCACAGACAAAGAAAGATCTTAGAGAACAAATGAAATTTCATACCCGAAAAATACAAAGAACCGCGGCCACTAGACCACGGTTCCATGTGAGAAATAGCGTTTTTTACTCAATAGTTGGATTCTACGACTCAGTCCTTCTCGACCGAAGGGAGGGAATCCAGCGCTGGATCCCGTCGCTACGCTCCAGGATGACCTACTACTTCTTGGAATCCTTGAAGTACTGCGGAGTATTCTTGGCGCCGGCCTTCTTCAGGGCCTTGATCAGGCGGGTATAGCCTTCGTTGGTCGCCCAGTCGAGCACAGAATAGCCCTGACCACACTTGGCGTTCACGTCGACACCCTTGTTGATGAGGAACATCATGGCGTCATACTGGCCATTCTTCACCGTCCAGTGAATCGGGAGGTAACCATCTGCACTGCGCTGATCGAGCGGAGCACCGGCATCGGCCAGAACTTCAAGCATGTCGACCTTACCGGTCTTTGCGGCGAGTAGCACTGCAGTACCAAGAGTCTGCGGTTCAGCACCTTCGGCCTTGAGCTGGGTCAGAAGGCGGTTCACCACTTCCTTGTTGCCCATCATCACGGCATTGTCAATCACAGCTTCGCCGTTGCCATTCTTGACATCGGCCTTTGCACCGTGATCGAACAGGTAGTTCAGCACGACCATGTTGCCCTTGTTGGCGGCAATGGCCACGGCATTGTTACCGTTGTCTGCCGGAGCATCGATTTCGAAGGATGCCTGCAGGAAAATCGTCATCTTGGCAGTATCGCCACTAGCGGCGTACGAAACAAACTGGTTCGGGGTGAAGGGAATCTGCTGCTTGGTCAGGTACTTACGCACGGACTGCGGGTCGTTCGGGTCCATCTTGTCGTTACAGCCGGTAACGGTCATCATCAATGCAGCGGCACAGAGAGCCAACATCTGTTTCTTCATAAAAATCTACTCCAAATGAGGTTTTGCTTAATTTTGGTCTAAAAAATAAACATTTTTTCGACAATAAATACAAAAAAACTCTATTTAGAACTTTTTTTTACCAAATAGAGTCTCGCTTTAAGCGTATTGTGAAAACAATGTCGTTAAATCAATTCGTCAGCAGACAAGTTGTCGCCGCTTTCGGGTTCCTGGTAGCAGGTTTCAGGGACCTGGACCTGCATCTGGAAATAGGCCTTGTGGGCGGCAATCACGCGTTCGCGGGCAAAGGCAGCGTCCTTCCATTCGCCAATCTGCACGTCCTTGCCTTCGAGTTCCTTGTAGTTCTGGAAGAAGTTCCTGGTAATGCGGAGGAACATCTGGTCCACGTCGCTAATATCCTTGATCGGGCGCGGGTTGAAAGTCGGAACACCGAGAACCTTGTAGTCCTTCTTGCCACCATCGGTCATGTCCAGGGCGCCAATCACGCGGCAGGTGCATACCGTTCCCGTCATCATGGATGCCGGGCTGTAAATCAACATGTCAAGAGCATCGCCATCGTCGGCCTTGGTGCTCGGGATAAAGCCATAAGTACAGGGATAACTCATCGAGCTGAGCAAGCAACGGTCCAAGCGGAACACGTGCAGGCGTTCATCATATTCGTACTTGAGATTAGTGTCCTTGCCGATTTCCACGACGCAATCCACTTCGAACGGGTACTTGCGACCAATCGGGAGATCCAAATAATTAATTGCCATTTATACTCCAAGGGCCCACCAATGAGCCCATTTCATTCTTTTTTTATTACAATACGGTAAATTTAACATTTATTTACAATTTTTCAAGGGGTAGGTTATCTACTGCGCCAACGCGACGAAGTCACCTTGTCAAAGAGTCCGAAGTAGAATGCAGGTTCTCCCCTATCGGGCCTATAGCCCACCTCAAAGCGGATACGGTCTAGTGCAGGAATCACCAGATGCAGGCCCCCATAGACAGCACCCTCATAATCGTCCCAGCCGGGCCGTCCGCTATCCCACAGGAGACTTCCGTCAAAGCCAGCCACCAGCTGCACGCCATAGAAGAAGTTGACTCCCATGACACTGGCCGCGTGGCGTTCCATCAGTACAAAACGTTCCTCAAGAGTCAGCAGGACCTCGTGGACACCCAGACGCACCGAATCGGCACCGTCCTCTTTTCCGCCGAGCGCACTGCCGCCACGGCCGCGGAAAGTATTCGGACCACCGTGATAATAATAGTCGTAGAATTTCACATCACCCGGACGATAACGGGCAAGCGCAGTCGCTCCGGTCACAAACCGACTCAAGGTCCAGTAGGCACGGGCATCCGTCAAAAGCTCCCAGTAGTTTTCGCCGCCCATATCCTTACAGTTCTTGTCCACAGACATGTCGCAATCGGAATCGTCGCCAAGCCCTACGTGAGTCAGCATGTATTCGTAGTAGACACCCTTACGGGTATCGAGCTTGCTGTCGCGGAAATCAAACGCAAAACCCAAACCGAATTCAGGCAAGAAATCGGCATCCTTCAGCACACGACCTGCAACCGTTCCCAGGAGAGAAAGATGCGGCAACATCTCGTAATCCAAGTCAAGGTCCACAAGCCAGCTGTCGTCCTGGTAGCCATGGATGTCATCGTAGCTGTCGGTGCGCAGGAACTCAAAATTCCAGCCAAGCGGAAGGCCGAACAGGTATGGCGAACTCACATAGAAAGCGTACTCGTTATTTTCGAGGAACGGATCCGTCGAAGTACGGTACTGCACCTCGGCACGGATGTCTTCGCCAAGGACATTAAGGTTCGCAAGCGCAAGGCCGATCATCAGCCCGTCGCGGTCGGTTTCCTTCCCTGCCGGAGACGGAATCCAGCGGAAAATTTCCTTGAAGGAATAGGTGAGGTTTGAGGATTGCTCACACGAAACCGTGATTTCGGTGAACAGGTCCAAGTCCTGCAGGCGACGTTTTTCCGCCTCGAACTTTTCGGCAGAGAACGGCTCGCCCACGCGGTTCAATAGTTCTCGTTCCACCACGCGGGGTTTCGTATGTTCTAGCCCTTCGTACGAAATAGACGAAATGACCGTACCATCAGGACAACCTTTAGCAGGGGCATCGTCAGCCCATACCGCAGCCACCCCAAAAGACAAGGCAAGCACAGCTATTTTTACAAATCTTGTCATTAATCCTAAATTAGAAAATTTTGCCTTCGCAGTAGTGCACAAACGAGTGTCGCACAAGCAAGTTCTCTTGCTTGTATGACCGAGTGCAGTCACTGATGCCGTAGGCGTCCACTCCGAGCCGGGTCCCCTCCCGCATAAATCATTTATTTTTCTATATTTTCTTTCGTAAAGAAAAGAGGTTTTTATGTTAGATTTTCTCGCCAACTATTGGCCCTTCATTGTCGCCCTTGTCGTAATCGTGCTCGGCGTATTCGCATTCCGCGGTGTACGCAAAGCCCTCAAGGAAGGCGGTGGTGCGTTCAGCCTTGAAACGATCAAGAAGAACACCGAACCGAACTTTGCCGCTCTCAAGCAGAAGTCACGCGCCCTTCTGGCCGATGCCGACATGATTTGCGAAGTCAAGGAAGGTTCTCACCTCGTAGTTCCCAAGAAAGAAGACCTCAAGTTCTTCCGCCGCGCCGTGTCTCAGAAGTACAAGCTCGCCATGTTCCTGGTGCCCGGCACCAACAAGGTCGCCTACTTCTTCTGCAAGACCGAACAGGGACTCCGCCGCCGCATCGACAACCTGGTGATCAACCAGAAGTTCCACGAAGGCAAGAAGCCTTACAACGACGTTGCCACCGGCGAAAAGCTGAAATTCCCTCGCTAATTACCCTTGCAATATCAAGACCTTGCACTCGCCGAAGAAGAAGGCAAACTGGAAGCCGCGATAGCGGCTTCTCGCAATTTATTGATAGAAGCACCGACCGGCTCGGGCAAGTCGCTATTTATCCCCTACTTTTTAAGTAAGCACTGCAAGGGCCGCGTCGTCGTATTGCAGCCCCGCCGTATCGCAGCACTTGCGCTCGCGCAGTTCTCGGCAAAACTCCACGGAGAGTCTTGCGGCAAGACTGTCGGCTACCAGTTCAGGCAGGACAGCTGCAAGAGTGCCGACACGCGCATTCTATTCCAAACCTACGGAAACTTTCTGCAGGAGTTGCTACACGGCAAGCTAGATGCCGACTGGATTGTGTTCGACGAATACCACGAACGCAAAGCCGATATGGATTTGCTGTTCGCGTATTTTAGACGAGAGACGAGAGACGAAAGACGAGATGGGCCGAGAATTGCGGTAATGTCGGCGGCGTTGAACCGAGATGAACTCGAAACGGTTCTCGGCGTCAAGTGCTTAAGCCTAGGCCACCCGCTCTACCCCGTCCAGATTATCAACCAGACCCCGGCCACGGGAACATCGCTTGTTTCGGGCGTTGGACTTGACGCCGAAGTGGTGCGGGCGCTCCGCACTCTGTACCGCAACAATATCTGGCAGACCACGCTGGTGTTCCTTCCAGGCAAAGCAGAAATCGCCCGCTGCCACACCGCCGCCGCGGAAGCGCTCGGCAACAACTGCGCCGAATTTCTGGAACTCTACGGCGGACAGGATCGCGAGACACAAGACCGCATCTTCGAAGTCACCGAACGCCCGCGCGTCATTTTCACGACGAACATCGCCGAGACCTCCATCACCGTGCCGAACGTGACAGGTGTCGTGGACAGCGGCATTGAACGCGTGAGTTTGTACGACGACAGCGAAAAGGTGAATGTGCTACGCACGCTCCCGATTTCGATGCAGAACGCGATTCAGCGCAGCGGCCGTAGTGGCCGTACACAAAACGGCTGCGCCATTCGCCTATGGAGTGAAGAAAGCGAGAAGCGCATGCCTACGGGAATCGTACCCGAGGTACTGCAGATTGAGCCTTCGGAATTGTTGCTGCAAAAAGCGGCTCTAGAATCCATGGACCCTATCAGTCGTCCTACGGACTCCTTCCAGGGTGACAGCAGACTCACACTACCGACGGCGATTCCAGAAGCACGCGAAAAGACGGCGACGACACTCCTCGAGAAATTCGGAATGCTCCAGGGCGGAGCCATCACCGAACTCGGCCTCAAGGCAATCCGCACACCGATTTCTAGCATTCCGCTCGCGCTGCTCCTTGCGTCAGCCCAAAGCAAGGCCGACCTTCCCGACTTGCTCCTCGCCGCACTCGCCTGGATTCATTCCGGCACCGAATTTCTGCAAAAAGCAAAGGTCGCCTACGACATTCTGACACTTGCAAGCGATACGCTGTCCAAGAACCGAGACATTCCGCGAGAAGTAAGCTTTACGCTCCGACAGCTGCGGGATTATAGGGAAATTTTCACGAAACAGTCATTCTCGACCGAGCAACGCGAGGAAGGGAATCCAGAACATTTAAAAGATGGATTCCGTCGCCCCAGGCTCCAGAATGACTCATCTCTCACGATTCATCGTCTACTCAAGGCTTTCCCCGACAGGCTCGCGACTCCGAGCGGAAACGCATACAAACTAGCGAATCAGAACGTCATTCGCCTGCAGGTTGCAGAACCGCCCTACGCCATTCTCGCCCTCAGCATGCTCCGCACCGGTACCACCAAGTCGGAACTCAAGGTAAACCTTTACGCGCCCATTTCAAAGGACATGCTCGGCGGCGAAGAAGCAAAGACCCGCTACGAGCTCCTATGGCGCAGCGGCCAGGATCGTTTCATCGGCGTAGAAATCAGCGAAACTGAAAACACCGACGGCACAACCACCGAACTTTCCCGCAAGGAAATCCTCACGCAAGAGGCGTCGCCCAAAGTTCTCGAAGAGCTCAAGAAACTCACCGTCGACGCCTGGCGCGAAAAGATCGAGAAGGAAAACTGGAGCGGAAAATTCCTGACCGAATCGGTGCAGACGCAACTTATCAAGATGCGCCTTGCCGCAAAACTTTATCCGGAATACGGTCTCCCCGAATTCAACGAAGAAGATATGGAGCTCATCTTCGACGAATTCGCAAGCGGCAAGTTCCTGCTCCGCGACATCAACGAAGACCGTTACCGCAGCATTGTTGAAGATTATTTCGGCAAGTCTATGCTGCAGTGGCTCGGCAAGACTTTCCCCGACCATTACACGCTCCCGAACGGCAAACGCGCCCGCTACAGCTACCAGAAAGTCGCCGTAACCGACGACGGAAAATCCGTACAAAGTATCGAAGGCGTTCTCGTTGAAATCTCGGCACGCATCGAAGACCTGATGCAGCTCCGCGGCGAGCACAAAATTGCTGATGGCAAATTAAAAGTCCGGTACGACATTCTCGCACCGAACTTCCGCACGATTCAAAAGACATGGGACTTGACTGGATTCTGGCAGAACACCTACGCCGAAGTGCGCAAGGAGTTGCGAGGCCGCTACCCCAAGCACCCCTGGCCCGAGCAAGTTATTTAACCGTATAAATCGTCAGGGTCTTGCTGTATTCGTAACCAACGACAAGCAGCGCCTGGTCCGCAAGCGGACTCTGGTCTGCAGGAATGAACAGAACGCCTTCAGGACCGCGGTCCAACGGATCCAAATAGAAATCCACCAACTTCGGCGATACCGGTTCCGTTATATCAAGCACCACTACACCGCTCGTACGTTCCAAGCCAACAAAAGCATAGCGGCGGCGGCCTACTTCACCCACGGTTACATTCTCGGGTTCAGAGCCCTTATCGGAACTCCGCTTATCCATTTTAGGCTTATTCTTTTTCGAATTCCAGTTAAAATACTCCGGAGAATATTTTGCAACGGCGCGTTCAAACAGTTCGCCGGAATCCCACACCAGTTTACCGGATTCACCATCAAAAATACTCATAGAACGTGAGCCGAACGTATACATATAAGGACACGCGCCGCTCTTCGTACGATCCGAACCGACATCGCAGCGTTCCAGCCCACTCACCGACAATTCCTTCAGCTCGTTCAACAGAGCATCCGTAAACACCTTACCATCCAGGCGACCCGCCTCCGCCAATTTCGCGGGAGTCACCACATCGGTCCAAGCCTCGTAATCATTCACCGGGGCACCTTCATTTGCAGTCAACACAAAATGCCTTCCTCCTGCAGCAAACGAGGCGATTCCATCGGGCTGACGAAGCCCACGCAGCGGATAATTCTTGATATCAATCTGTCCATCGCTTACGGCATCTAGCGCAAAGCCCTGCTTTGAATGGTCTACATAACCCAACGGGAAAACCTTCGCAATCTTTTTTGCCGACACATCAACCTTGGCTACGGCATTATTTTCCTGCAAGCTCACCCACGCCAACTTTGAATCGTCAGACACCGTAATGTATTCCGGCTCCAGCGACTTCACAAAGCCCTGCGTTCCGGGGGCGCGCACACCTGCCGCTTTCAGAGCAGCCGTATCAAGATTATCAAAACGGGCAACCGTCAATTCAGCTTCTTTCCATAATTCGGCATCCGCCTTGGCAACCGACAAAATTGCAACACCACCTTCAGGGTCTTCCGAAAAATCCTTACTCGGCGAACCTTCACATGCCACCAGCAAATTCTTGCCGTCGGGCGTAAACTTGATCATGTCGGGCTGACTGCACACCTTGTAGAGTCCAAGCAACTCAAGGCTATCGGTATACCGCATCACCTGCACCTGACCATCTTTCCATTCTTCGTCTTCAAGCATCGACACAGCCACCAAGTCACCGTAAACCGTCACGCTCGATGCATTCCCAGGAATATCCTTTTCCAAGAGCTTTTTCGGAAGGCCAGGATTACTCAAATCAACGACCTCGACTATCCGCGCATCGCCGACGACGAACAACTTATTCTTGGCGGGCATAAACGCCGAAATTTCAGCCGTTTTCATCGGAACCGTCGCAAGCGGCGTCAGAACGCCCCCCATCTGGAACGGCCCCGCCAACGAAGCACGCATCTTCGCCAAAGAAAAGCCTGCGCACAAAAGCAGGCTAACACAAATAGTTATAAACTTATTCATCCACGCCTCAAAAATGCAGCCCTATCATTTCATGATAAGCCACATAATCAGAAGTCCGATACCGAGACCGCCCAAGAAAGAAGAAGACGTCATCATAGCCGCATTACGACGTTCGTCCTCCTCTTTTTCCTTTCTTTTCTCATTCACCCCAATAGAGGTGCTGAGCATCTGGGCACAGGTCTCGTTATCTTTTTTAATGGTGTTGTAGCTTTTTTCCCAATTTTCGCTTTTAGCCTTTTCGGTATCGATCGCAGCACGCAAGGAATCCTTTTCCAAGGTACAGGCATCCCCCTGCACCTGCATGAGACTATCACGCAAGGCAAGCTCCTGCTTGAGTTCCGTTTCTACCGACGGGGCAGAAGCATCCGTTGCCGGTTGAACAGATTCGTCGGCAAAAGCCACCGACAAAGAAAGGGAAAGCGCAACCATTACGATTTTAACAATTCTATTCATCATCCGTTCTACCTCGGCATACAGAATTTTCTTTGGCACTAGCCGCGAGCGGCCAAGATGCGCTTCCAGCCGTCATCAGGAATCTGGGCTCCCATCACCTGCACCACCTCGTTAGAGACGACGCTGCCGAGGTTACCCGCGCGTTCCATATCCCAGCCGTTCATGTAGCCATACAGGAATCCCGATGCCCACAAGTCGCCAGCACCCGTCGTGTCAATGGCCTTGGCAGGGCCAGCCTGCACATGCACAACCTTGCCGTCCTTTGCAATCAAGGCGCCGCGCTTGCCGATTTTCACGACAGCGACCTTAGCCTTCTTCGCAAGCACGTCGAGAGCAGCTTCTTCCTTGACGCCGGCATAAGCAAAAGCTTCGTCTTCGTTTGCGATAATGATGTCAATCATCTTGCCCTCAAAGAGTTCATCGAAAGTCTTGCGGCAGGCATCGACCACGCCAAAGCTACTGAAATCAAGTGCGGTCTCTACGCCGAGGCTACGGGCCAAGGTGAAAGACTTCTTGAAACAATCAGCGTTAAAGGCACGGTAACCTTCGGCATACAACAGACCCACGCCATCGTAAAGGGCGGGCACAAAGTCATCGCTACCAAGGAAGTCAGAAGCTCCCAGGTAAGTCCACATGGAACGCTGCGCATCGGGAGTCACTGCAGAGAAAACGCAACCCGTAGCGGCATCCGAAAGACCGAGCTTCGATTCCACTCTGTTATTCTTCAGGTGTTCCTGGAAAAGCTTTCCGAGTTCGTCATCGCCAATCTTCGAAATAAAGGCAGCCTTGCCACCGAGGCGAGAAAGTCCGACCATGGTATTGCAGGTAGAACCACCCGGCACGCGCAGGGGCTTATCGAGCGCACCCAAGAACTTTTCCATCTGCGGCCAATCGACCATATTCATGCCGCCCTTCTGCACGCCCTGTGCTGCAATCCAGGCATCATCTACATTAGCCAAAATATCAACAAGGGCTGCGCCCATACCTAAAACTTTCTTCATTAGAATCCTCCTCTGCGGCGGCGCAACTTTTCGCTCGCCTGTAAAAGAAATTGACGTTCAGACTCATTCAGCGAATTGATTCCCTCGCGATTAACTTTTTTCAGGATTTCATCCATCCGCTTGTTTTCGTCCACATAAAAAACTTCACCTTCAATGGCATCCGAATCGGATTTTGATTCCGTACGGGACTTGCTCTCGGAGCGGCCACCCGGATGTACCGTAAACTTGGGACCGCGGAATTTTTCGAAGGCCTTGCCGATGTTACCGAAACCGCGTTCGTAGAAATGCATATAGAGGAATCCGCCCACGACACCGCCCAAATGAGCGAGGTGCGCCACGCCATCCCCCGAATGCGCCATGAACACGTCTACCGCAACCATGAACCACATCGCATACTTGATTCGCATCGGGAAAAAGAAGAACATCAGAAGCATGCGGTTCGGGAAGAACTTGTAGTACGCCACGAAAATTCCCATGAGCGCACCCGAAGCCCCGATAATCGGGCTATTCGTCATACCGATCCAGAACATGACCATACTGAAAATAGCGGCAAAAATTCCGCAGAAGAAATACATTCCCGTAAAATGTTTCGGCCCCATCATATCGGCAACTTCGCTACCGAACATCCAGAGCATCAGCATGTTAAAGAGGAAATGCCAAAAGTCCACATGCACGAACATGTAGGTGACAAAGCGCCACGCCTGCTCCGGGGCAAACGGCCAGAAGGCACCAAAGTAGGCAATGTATTCGGCAATGCTGCCATAACCGAGGCCAGGCAAATTCAGGTGCAGCCCGAGAATCTTGCCACCAATGAACGCAAGGCCAAAAATGACCGCGTTAATGATCAGCAGCACCCGAAGGACTTTAGGTAAAAAACGGAATGGTCTCATAATTATTGTGTCATCCTGAGCGAAGCCGTAGGCGAAGTCGAAGGATCTCTAGTTAAAGTCATTTGATTAGTATAGGTTCAATTTCTGCAGGGACGTATTTGGCGAGTTTCGAACGGTCTTCCCCGTTCGCAATGCCGACTTTCAAAAGTTCGCGCACCACGGTGCTGGACACCATCAAGTGTTCCGGTGCGCTTGACAAGAAAACCGTTTCACATTCGGGGTAAAGCACCTTGTTGTTCCAGGCCACCGACTGTTCGTATTCCACATCGGCACTGCCACGGATACCGCGCACCAGGAACTTGGCCCCGATACGCTTCATAAATTCCACCGTAAGGCCGTCAAAAGATTCCACCTTCACGTTCGGAACGCCTGCGACCACCTTGCGAATCATTTCAATCCTCGCCGATTCCGAGAACATGTACTTTTTTGAAGCGTTCACCGCCAAAAGCACATACAGTTCGTCAAACAACGCCGCAGCGCGCCTCACGATATCGAGGTGCCCTAGGGTAAACGGATCAAACGATCCTGCGAATACGGCGATTTTCTTCATGCCGTAAATATAGAAATTATGCCCTGTAAATAACCAGCGAAGATTCACCGTAACGGCGGACTTGCACCGTTCCCGCCTCGTCGGCTTCCTTGACCCACGCAGGCAGATTTCGGCTCGGAGCCTCGAACACGGCGACTCCCCCCGAATTCAGCCACTCCCAATACGGGCGCAGGTCCGGATAGTCCATATCCTTGAACGGAGGGTCGGCATAAATCAAATCGAAACCCTCGCCTGCGCAGAGCGAATCCTTGTCAAGCGCAAGGGCGCTCTTTTCTAACAAAGTAAGTTTCGATTCCAGGGACAAGGCCTTGTACGCCTGCAACACCAGCCGCGCCTGGGCATGCGCCATTTCGACCGCCACGACGTTTGCGGCTCCTCGGCTGAGAGCTTCAATTCCCATAATGCCCGTCCCCGCAAAAAGGTCTAGCACACGGAAATTTTCGACTCCCTGCAAAATATTGAAGAGAGCTTCCCTCGTACGGGAAGCCGTCGGTCTAGTCTTGGAAGTATCCGGAGAAGGAACGTTCCTTCCCCGCATGAGTCCACCGGTAATGCGAATAGGCATATTCCGTTACTTGACAACAAACATTTCGAATCGTGTCGTCGAGAACATGTCTCGCTTAGCCTGCTTCAGTTCGATGTTCTGGATACCCATACGCACCGGAGAAGCAGAGAAAGCAACCAGGAATGCCTGCAAGTCGCTGAAGTCCGACGAGGACGTTACTTTGTACGTATAGCGTTTGTAGACACCAAAGTCTTCGACGACAGGCTTGTCCAGACCAGCCAGTTGAACCTTGCTTGTTGCGGCCAGAGTCTTGAGAGCCTTGACTTCGCCAGCCACTTCCGCAGAAGTAACAAAGCTAGAGACAGCTGCCAGGTTCACATTATTCACGTTGTACTTACCGAAAGCGGTAATGTCCGTTGCCGGAGCATTTTCAGGCAGGGGCGGAGTCCTGAAGTCGGTACTTACCGCACGGATGCGATCCAAGAATGCCTTCTGGGATTCAGACTTGGCGGCAACGCCACGCAGGTAGAAATAGTTCGGAGCCTGGAACACGCAGTCCGAGAAGCCAACATCATCAGGAGTCGTGGTGTTGAGGAATGCCACGAACTGTCCGAGAGCGGCCTTCTGGAACGAGATCTTTTCAAGCGGCAAGAAGGAGTTGTAATCCGTACGCTTGTTGTTGAACAGGACTTGCGGATTGATTTCACCCACGACCTGCTTCACCGTCACGGCATCACGTTCGCGCTTGATTGCTTCGGCGGCTGCGGCCTGAGCCTCGAGCGAACCACCGGCGGAAGTCCGCTGTCCTTCGCCCATCATCAAAGCGGAGCGACTGGGATCCTCGGCACCAATCAAAGAAAGGTACTGGGCAGGCAGAAGTCCCTGCAACGGAGCGGGAACGCCAGCGACACTCAAGAAGCAGCTGAAAGCCACCACCACGAACAGGGCAGCCAGGGCAACCGTCAAGGCCTTCTTGCGAGACTTCTTCTGCAAGTCGGCAACGCTCGTCACATGGACCGGAGCGACGTTTTCCGCTTCAACCAGACGTTCAGCGGCATTAATCAAGTTCAAATGAATCATACACCCTCCATCACATTCAGGGCAGCACCGATAGCACCGGCACAAGAAAGCACAGCGGCGGAATCTTCCGCCTCGATAGGCAGTCTAAGGTTCGAGAAGGAATCCATCGGAATTACCTGACAATCCGAAAGCTTCTGACGGAGACCGCCCACAAACATCATGTCGTTCGCCATATCGCCGCAAAGCTTGATCTGCTTTGTAACGATGGAGGCGTTTTCTTCCTGGGCAACGCGAATCTGTTCGGCAATGCCCGACACGAGAAACTGGTAAGCCTCTTCCGGAGTCTTGTTCACCAGCGAAAGCGTCGAGACGCAGCGGAGCGCCTGGAGGTTATCCTTGGTGAGCCAGAGCAGCGTCACACCGGCGTAGTCAGCCTTCACCACGCAGGTCAGTTCAGTCACATTTTCTGCGAAATCAACAAGATTCATGATTGAAAGCACGTCGACATCCATCGCCTTCGGGGCAAGCATCTTGCTACGGAAGCCCTTGCGCAGGTTATCAACCCACTTTTCACGCACGGCAATCAGCATGACCGTAAAGCCAAGCGATTCCTCGCCACTCAAAATCTGGTAGTCAATAATATAGGCGTTCGCCTCGGCATTGGTAATCAGCGAGACGTACCACTTGATGTAGTCGTCCATGTTCTTCGCCGCTTCGGGCGGAACAAAAACCTGACGGACAATGGACCTAAAGGCAGGGATCGAAACCGAAACGGCCTCAACCGACTCGATCTGGCAGTATTCCAACCAGTTCTGCACGGCCGATTCAAAAGCGTAAACGTCATCGAGCGGACTAGCCTCCGTATCCAAGACTGCCGTCTTTAGAACGCGGCGTTCCGTCGCGTCCACAAGAGCCACTTTGAGGTTTGCATCCCCCGCTTCGACACCCATGTAAATCTTCGTATCACTCATATTATCAACGACTTATGAAAAAATGTACACTCTAAAACTAATCAAAATTTACACCAGAAATCATGTTTTCCAACTTTTTCTTGCCAATTCCGGGCACTTTTTGCAAATCTGCACCCGATTTGAAGGGTCCTTGGGCCTCCCGGACGGCAATAATCTTCTCCGCGAGCTTGGGTCCGACCCCTTTTAGGGCACAAATTTCTTCGGCCGTGGCGGTATTAATATGGATAGGCAAGGTCACTTTTGGGGCCGATTTATGCGATTTTGAATGTTTTTCGTGAAGATTCTGCCCGGCGGAGTCATTTTTTGACACAATAGATACCTGCAACGCACCTTCCCCCAAATTCTGGGCAAGAGTATCTGCCGACACGATCAAGGCATCCCCCACCTCGAACGTCTCGATGGACGGGAGTCCCCACGGCAGATAGCGCATCACAATTCCGAGGACCAGCAGACAGAGAGCCAGCCGGACCACATTCCTTTCGGGACCATTCATAGGATAACCTCCTTTGGTTACCCTCGACCACCAGTTATTGTTAAAGCGCCCTCGTCAGAGCAGCCTCTACGGCACTCAAGTCGGAGGGAACATCCACCGAAACGGACGGATACGGACTCTGGACTATGCGAATCGGACGTTTGCCCAAAATGCGCATCTGCTCCAGGGAGCGTTCCTTTTCCACTTCACTTTGCGGCAAAGACGAGAACTCATCGCGGCACCGCCTGGAATAAGCATAAATGCCCTGATGCTGGAACCAGCGGGAAGCGTCCTCAACCGCCACCGACCGGGTAAAATCCAGCGCATAATCGTCTTTCACCAAAACCTTGACGACCGTCTTCAGTTCAGCCTCGGCCGGATTCAGCGGGCACGCGACCGTCACCCATTCATCGGGATGACTTTCAAGAGCCGACGCCACATCACGGAGAACGGACGGTTCCACCAGGGGCTCGTCCCCCTGCAAGTTCACCACCAAGTCCAGGCCCAGCTCTTGCGCCGCCATGGCGACCCGGTCCGAACCGGTAGCTGCAGAGCCCGTCAAGACAAACTCAAATCCCGCCCGAGAGACTACCCCGGCAATTTCTTCGGAATCGGTCGCGCAGACGATACGGTCGAAACATTCCGCCCGCACCGCACGTTCCATCGTGCGCACGATCATTTCTTTGCCGAGAATTTTAACCAGGGGCTTTCCGGGAAAACGGGACGACCCCATACGGGCAGGAACTATGCAATGCACAGCCATAAAATTCCGCGCCCCAAAGCAGATTCAGAACTAGCCGCCAATCACCTTCGGAATGGCGAAGTGGTCGTTTTCAACCGCCGGGGCATTCATGAAAGCCTTTTCGAGCGAGAAACCCTGCACCGGAACATCTTCGCGGAGAATGGTCGCGCCGTTTTCGACAGCGGTCATCGGTTCCACGTCAGAAAGGTTCAGGGCCTTAAGGGCTTCCAGATGGTTCAGCATCTTGTCCAGGTGACCCTTCACGGATTCGATATCTTCTTCGGCGACTTCGAGCCTAGAAAGCTTCGCGAGTTTCAAAACTTCTTCACGTTCGAGCATAAAACCTCTTTTCTTACGACCACAAAATAGCAAATAATTGAGCCCAAAAAGCAACTCAGAGTTGCTAAATGCGCCCTAGCCTACAATTTGCAGCGCCGCATACTTCAAAATAATGGTGCGAATCGTCGGATCGTTCCCGAATCGGACATCCACGCGGGCATTGTCGCCCGAGCCGTAGCACTTGACAATCGTCCCGACACCGTACTTAGAGTGGCGTACACGGACTCCCGGATGGAACGGATTCTCGCTAAATTCGTCGAAGACTACACGCGGACCGGACGGTTCCGCGGGCTTAGGCGGAGCCGCCACCTTGATCGGATTACGGTAGACGATGCGCTTGTCGTTCTTCTTCACGGAATTCGGGATAGAAGGCCGGCTAAAGCCTTGCGAGCCGAAGTTGTTCGGGCGCGAAGAACTGCCGCCAAAGCTACCCGACGGTCTACGCGGGAAACTGGGCGGAATGTTCGGGCGCGGCGGACGCGAGAACTGTTGACCCGAGAAATCCTGGTTGAAGTCGTCTCCACCGAAGCCACCACCAAAACCCGAATCAAAGCAAGGCTTGAAATCCACAACGGACGGATCGAGTTCCTTCAGAAAACGCGACGGCGCGAACGGGCGAATGTTTCCTTGGAAGAACCGGCGTTCCGCGTGGTAAAGGTACAGCTGCTTTTCGGCACGGGTACAACCCACGTAGAAAAGGCGGCGTTCTTCTTCCATCTGCTCGTTCATCTCGGCACCCGACATCATCGAGGACATGCGGATAAGCGGGAAGATTTCTTCGTCGCAGCCCGCAATATGCACGGTATTAAACTCAAGGCCCTTCGCCATGTGGATCGTCATGAGCGTCACCTGGCCCTTAGAGTTATCCACCTTCTTGTCTGCATCGGTAAGGAGCGAAATATCCTGAAGGAAGGCGTCGAGAGTCGCCCCCGGATGTTCTTCGTCGAATTCGCGGATGGCGTTCACCATTTCGTCCAAGTTGCCGATGCGTTCATCGGCGGTAATCTCATCTTCCTTGCGCAGGAATTCCTTATAGCCCACGTCGTTAATGATGCGTTCCGCAAGAATGGGAAGCGGAGTTTCGCCCGCGGCAACCAGCGCCTTCCAGTTAAGAACCAGGTCCGTAAATTCCTTGAGCTTGGGGGCGGTACGGCCCACGCCATTCGCTTCGGCGAGCAAGTTTTCCCAGAAGGTTCCTTCTCCGTTGCGTTCGCGCTCCAGGATGTTTTCAACAGTCGTCTTGCCGATGGCACGCGGAGGCGTGTTGATCACGCGCAGGTAGGCGGCATCGTCCTTTTCGTTAGCGAGCAGGCGCAAGTACGCGAGGACATCCTTGATTTCCTTGCGGTCCCAGAATCGCATGCCGCCAAAAATGACCGACGGAATGCGGCGGTCATTCAGCGCCTTTTCCAAGGCGCGGGACTGCGCGTTCGTGCGGTAGAACACCGCCGTTTTCGCATAAAAATCGGGACCAGCCTTCGCAATCGTATCGGCAATAGCAGAAGCTTCGCCACGGTCATCCATAAAGTGGCGCACATGAATAAGTTCGCCCGCATCTTCCTTGGAGAACACATTCTTCTGCATTTCTTGCGGACGGATGTTGTGCGCAATCACGGAACCAGCGCCCTTCACGATGTTTGCCGTGGAGCGGTAGTTGCGTTCAAGCTTTACAATCGTCACCGGGGCAAAGTCACGATGGAAGTTACGGATAATCTTGATGTTTGCGCCACGCCAGCCATAAATACTCTGGTCGTCGTCGCCCACCACCGTCACATTTTTTTGTTCATTTATCAGCAATTTCAACAATTCATACTGGACGTCGTTGGTATCCTGGTATTCGTCCACCACCACATAACGGAATCGCTGTGCCAACTGATCAGCCAGTTTCGGCAATTTCTGCAACATATAAACGGTGTTGAATAGCAAGTCATCGAAGTCCATCGCGTTCGATTCCTTGAGACGCTTCTGATATTCAGCATAATACTTCGCGCGCTTTTCTTCGTCGGCAAAGGTTGCCATTTCAAGCGCGATATCTGGCGTCTGCAACTGCGCAAATCCACCCTTATTCAAGATGGTATTCTTGTACTTCGAAATTGCCGCATGCAACTTTTTGACTTCGGAGGCTTCAAAGTTGTCGCCCAGGTCTTCCTTCAAGATTTCCTTGAGGATCCGCTTCTGGTCATCGTCGTCGTAAATCGAAAAATTGCCGTCGTACCACTGACCGCCCATGGCAGCCACCACCGATTCCTTCGAAAGGCAAAGCTTCAACAGGCGCAGGCACACGGAGTGGAAAGTCCCCATCCAGCTGAAGTTCATATTACAATCAAGTAACTTCTGGATACGCGACTTCATTTCACGCGCGGCCTTGTTCGTAAACGTCACCGCCAAAATACGGTCCGCCTCAACCCCGTGTTGCGAAACGAGGTGGGCAATCTTATAGGTAATGCAACGCGTCTTTCCCGAACCTGCACCCGCCAAAATCAGCATCGGCCCGTCAATTTTCTTGGCAGCCGCCGCCTGCTCCGGGTTTAATTCACGATCAAGAACTGCACCATCTACAATGTTTGCCATCAAGCGCTCCTATATGATATACGGATGTGCAATATAGCAAATATTTTTTCTATATTAGCACCCGTGGCGTTCTACTCAAACGAAATCATTCAGCAGCTCAAGGCCCATGCGGACATCGCATCGGTCATCGAGAATTTTGTACCGCTGAAACGTTCGGGTAACGGGCGCTTCCTGGGCGTCTGCCCCTTCCACGACGACCGCAGCCCATCGATGAACGTAAACCCGAGCCTCGGCATTTACAAGTGCTTTGCCTGCGGCGCGGGTGGCGACGTGTTCAAGTTTGTACAGGAACACGAAAAGATGGACTTCAAGGGAGCTGTTGAATGGGTCGCCAATTTTACCGGCTTTGCCCTCCCCCAGCTAGGTGCCCCCGAAAACAACGAAAAGACCGAAGAACGCGCCATGGTCCGCAGGCTGAATGAACTCGCCTGCGAATGGTTCGAACAGGAACTTTCACGTTCTCCCAAGGCTCTCGAATACCTTTCGAGCCGACACATTACCGACGAGACTCGCAAGCGATTCCATATCGGATACGCTCCCGACGGACGCGAAGGCTTTATCGGATACGCCGTGAAGAACGGTTTTTCGCCGCTGGACTGCGTGAAGGCGGGGCTTGCGGTCCAAAAGGAAAATGGAGGCATCTCGGACAAGTTCCGTGACCGCCTGATGATTGCCATCCAGAATATGTCGGGCATCATCGTTGCATTCGGCGGCCGCGACCTCTCTGGGAAAAGCCACGCCAAGTATATGAACAGCCCCGAAACAGAGCTCTATCTCAAGAGAGACATTCTTTTCGGGCTGTACCATAGCAAACAAAGTATCGCCAAAGAACGCGAAGTGATTATTGTCGAAGGCTACTTTGACATGATCAGCCTTTTTCAGGGGGGCGTCACCAACGTGGTGGCCGCCTCGGGAACCGCCCTTACCGACCTGCACGCAGGCATTCTCGCCCGCTACGCCGAAAAGGCATACCTTGTATTCGACGGTGACGAGGCAGGAAGAAAAGCGACTTTCAACAGCCTAGCCATCGTACTCCCCAAGGGAATCGCGCCACGCATTTTTGCACTTTCGCGCCCAGACGGGACCAAGATCGACCCCGATAACTTTGTAAACGAGTTTGGAGCAGACGCTTTCAGAGAAGCCCTCAAGGGATCCGAGGACTGGCTTTCTTACCTGATGCGAATCCGCGACATGGAAAGCCCCGAGGAACGCGCAAAGCTCGTCACCTTCGCGAAGTCGCTCGTCAAGAGTATTCCCGACCACGAGCTGCGTAACCAGTACGTGAAACTGATTTCGGAACGATTCAACACGGACCGCTCCCTGGCGCAAGTAAAGGCTCTAAAGCCGCAAAAAAGTTTTGATGAACGTCGCCCCGTCCACGGAAACGGCACTCCTAACGCAAACGGCGAAAACGCAGAGGTCATCCCGCAGCTGGAACAAGCGGCAACCCTAAACTGGGCCTCAATTCCCCCGATGGAAATCCGCTTTGCAAACCTGGTACTCCGCAACCCGACGCTGATGGACCGCGCCCTGGAATACTTCGATATGGACTGGGCCGCAAGCGGAATCCAAATGTTCGAATCTCCGGTGGTTGAAGAATTCGTGAATTCCGCAATCGCCCTGTACGCCGAAACGGGAGCCATGTCGCCCCAGCTGCTTTACGACAACGTGTCGCCCACGCTCAAGCTGTTCCTGGAAGGGCTTCCCGAAGAAAAGTGGAAACCGCCCCAGGAAATTGTTGAATTCTACCAGACGCTTACCGTACTTTCGACCAAGCTCTGCGACCGTCAAAAGCACCAGATTCCGCTGAACACCAACGAGGCCGTCTCGGTGCGTATGCAGATGTCCAAGTTTACGCAGGGCATGCAGAAGCTGAACAACCTATTCAACGCCGAAAAAATCAACATCGACGCCTTTGCGGACCAAGTGGTACGCAGTAGGACTCCCCTGATGCAGTTCCAGGCAGCCATTCAAAGCGGCGAACCCGTTCAGGCCGAAGTCACTCCGTCCATTCCCACGCATGCTGCCGCACCCGCAGCTGCACCGCAAAATACGAAACCCAGTGCAGCACCGTTTGTCGCCCCGCAACCCCAGCAGGCCCCTGCAGAATATGCCGATGAACAAATGGCCGCAAGCGAGCCTCCCACGAACAATGACGAACCGCCTGAAGGTTTCGAGCCGCCCCCGCCCTCCGATGACGACGAGGAAGCCTACTCCTACGGCAATGACGACAACTTCAACGAAGACTTTGACGACTTCGGGTAAACCGTTCGTCTGATTATAGAAAGAATTGATAAGACACGGACCGCAAGTTTTTCTAAATTTGTGCCGTAAAAATTGATTCTAGCGCAAAAAGCGCCGGAGGTAATATGCTGTCCATCAAGAACCTGAAAGCAAGTATCGAAGACGGAACCCAAATTTTGAAGGGTATCAACCTGGAAGTCAAACCGGGCGAAGTTCACGCCATCATGGGCCCGAACGGGTCTGGTAAGAGTACGCTTTCAAAGGTCATCGCAGGCCACCCCGCCTATACCGTGAACGAAGGTTCCGTGACTCTCGACGGCAAGGACCTGCTCTCGATGGAAATCTGCGACCGCGCCAATTCGGGCCTCTTCATCAGCACGCAGTACCCCACCGAAATTCCGGGCGTGAACAACGTGGAATTCTTGCAGATGGCGCTCAACTCCAAGCGCGCTTACCAGGGGCTTGAACCGCTCGCCGACGCCGACTTCAAGAAGCTTTGCGAAGAAAAGATGGCCATGCTCGAAATGGACGACCGTTACCGCGACCGCGGCGTGAACGACGGCTTTAGCGGCGGCGAAAAGAAGCGCAACGAAATCCTGCAGATGGCGATTCTAGACCCGAAGGTATCGTTCCTCGACGAAACGGACTCAGGCCTCGACATTGACGCTCTCCGCATTGTGGCTCACGGTATCAACCAGATTATGTCGCCCGAAAAGGCCGTGATTCTGGTGACGCACTACCAGAGACTTCTGGACTACATCAAGCCGACTTACGTGCACGTGCTTCGCCACGGTAAAATCATCCTGAGCGGTGGCCCGGAACTCGCGCTCAAGCTCGAAGAACAAGGCTACGACTGGATCGAGGAAAACTAATGGACGCCATTACCCGCATTAAACAATTAGGAATGCCGCGTCGCAATAACGAATTGTGGACGTTTTTCCCGGTCAACAAGATTCCGAACATTCTGAGTGCGGACGGAAATTGCCGCATTGCAGACGTATGCTCTAGCAACGAAGACTTCGCATACGAAGAAGACTTTGCCGCCCTTTTGCCGATTGTATGCAACGCCCGTGAGCTCGTAAAGACAATCGGTGACGGCGAAAACGAAATGGCGATGCTCAAGTGCAACAACGACTTCGGCCGCACGGTCTTGAACATCGGCAAGAAAGCGAAGGCAAGCATCGAAATCCTTGACAACAAGGTGATGCACGAAATTTGCGCCGAGCGCTTCGATATTAACGTTGCCGAAGGCGCCGAGCTCGAAATCTTTTTTGCAAACCCCGCAAACGACTTGCCGCTGACCTTTAGGCATTTCGACATCAAGCAGGCCGCGCATTCTACGGTGCATTTCGCGAACGTCTTGCAAGACGCAGGCATTGGCCGCATCAGTGCACGCGTCGAATTGAACGGCGAAGGCGCCAACTTCGATTACCGCAGCCTGAACATTCTGAAGGGTACGGCTTCAAAGCACCAGCGCCTGACGATTTTGCACAACGCCCCTGAAACGGTGAGCACGCAATTTGTTCGTAACATTCTTGACGAAAACGCTTACGCCAGTTACGACGGCCAGGTGGTCGTGGGTAACAGCTGCAGCAAGGTGAATTCGAGCCAGCTGGTAAATACGATTCTTTTGAGCGACGGTCCGAGCGTTTCGGTGAAGCCGGTGCTCAAGATTTACCACGACGACGTGGAATGTACGCACGGCAATACCGTGGGCGAACTCGACAAAGATCAGATGTTCTACTTGACGAGTCGCGGAATTCCCTCCGACAAGGCCCGTGCAATGCTCACCAAGGCTTTTGCAAAGGAACTGTTCCTGGAACTGCCCGAAGGCCCCGCCAAAAAGCGCCTGATGCAGGGAATTTAGAAGCAACAGAATCGGGGTTCCGCTGTATGCGGGCCTCACACTCGCTAGCACGACTCGCAAAAGCGAGTCGTTTTTACATTTTCTTGATTTTCGGCATTTTTAGGCGATAAAAAGCTATTTGAAAAGTTTACATTTTTCTATCTTTGAGCCCACTATGAGCAATTTGAAGAACGATTTATGGGTCGGCGTGGACGTTGGTTCCACCACCGTGAAGATTGCGGTCGTCGATCCAGAGACCAACAAGCTTTTGCATTATACTTACCAGCGCCACAACGCTATGCAGGCACAGAAGGTTTTCGAAGTGCTGCGCGAGGCGCACGGACTTTTCCCCGATAAGAATTTCAGGGTCGCCTTCTGCGGTAGCGGCGGTCAGCCGTTTGCCGAAGCCACCCACGCCTTCTTTGTGCAAGAAGTCGTGGCAAACGCCCTTGCGGTGCGTGCAACTTACCCGGAATCCAGGGTCGCCATCGAACTCGGCGGACAAGATGCAAAGGTGGTGTTCTTCGAAAAAGACAAGACCACCGGTAAGCTTATCGCCTCGGACATGCGTATGAACGGCGTGTGCGCCGGCGGTACGGGTGCATTTATCGACCAGGTGGCCGAACTTTTGCGCATCAAGACCGAAGCATTCGAAGGCTTTGCCAAGCGTGGCCAGAAGGTCTACGAAATTTCGGGCCGTTGCGGCGTGTTCGCGAAAACCGACATCCAGCCGATGCTCAACAACGGTATCGCCAAGGAAGACATTGCCCTTTCCAGCTTCCACGCCATTGCCAAGCAGACCATCGGTGGCCTTGCCCAGGGTATGGAAATCAAGCCGCCCGTGATTTTCGAAGGTGGCCCGCTGACCTTTAACCCGACTCTCGTGCGTGCGTTCAAGGAACGCCTGGGTATCAACGACGAACAGGCCATTGTGCCGGAACACTCCGAAGTGCTCGTAGCCATGGGTGCAGCCCTTTCCTTGGGTTCCATGTTTGCCGACCAGGAATGCTTCTACCGCAAGGAAGGCTCCCTGGACGCGCTCATCCACTTTAACGAAACCCGCCAGGCCGAAAACAAGGCCAAGGCCGCTGCCGACTTGTTCTTCAAGAACGAAGCCGAATACAAGATGTTCCTCGAAGAACACAAGATGGCCGGCAACCACTACCCGCAGCCCGTATCGGGCTCCACGCTCAACGTGTATCTGGGTATCGACGCAGGTTCTACCACCACGAAGTTCGTGCTCATGGACGAGCAGGAAAACATCGTGGACGGTTTCTACGCCAGCAACAACGGCGAACCGCTGCAGGTGCTCAAGAATGCCCTCAACGAACTTTCGGACCGCTACGAAGAATACGGCTGTAAGCTCAACATCTTGGGTGTCGGTACCACGGGTTACGGCGAACAGTTGTTCGCTAAGGCTGTGCACGCCGACTTCCACACGGTGGAAACGGTGGCTCACGCCAACGCCGCCCAGAAGATTTGCCCCGACGTAAGCTTTATCCTCGACATCGGTGGCCAGGACATGAAGGCCATCTCCGTGCAAGACGGCGTGGTCACGGGTATCATTCTGAACGAAGCATGCTCTTCCGGTTGCGGTTCGTTCATCGAAACGTATGCCCGCAGCCTCGGCATTCCGATGGAAAAGATTGCAGAGCTCGCGTTCAACGCAAAGAGCCCCTCTCAGCTGGGTTCCCGCTGCACGGTGTTCATGAACAGTTCCATCATCACGGAACAGCGCGACGGCAAGCAGCCCGAAGACATTATCGCAGGTATCTGTCGCTCCATTATCAATAACGTTTTCACGAAGGTGATTCGTATCCGTAACCTGAACACCCTGGGCAAGAAGGTCGTGGTGCAGGGCGGTACGTTCAAGAACAACGCCGTTCTCCGCGCCTTCGAACAGTACACCGGCTTAAAGCCGATTCGCCCCGAACGTCCGGGCGAAATGGGTGCTATCGGTATCGCTCTTTTGACCAAGAAGTTCATGGAAGAAAAGCGCAAGACCGAACCGGAACTCAAGAGCCGCTTTATCGGGCTTGACGCCATGAAGACCTTCAGCTGGCACAACCAGCCGGGTCAGCTCTGCCAGTACTGCACCAACCATTGCTCGCGTACCATCGTGACCTTTAGCGACGGTCAGAGTTTTGTGACCGGCAACCGCTGCGAACGCGGCGAAGTCACCGCCGACCCGAACGATCCGAAGACCAAGGCCCTCATCGCCGAAATCAGCAAGAAGATGCAGTCCGTGCCCGACATGATCAAGCGCACGAACCAGCTCCTGGTGAAGGACTACGCTCCGGCAAAGCTTGTGGAGAACAACGGCAAGACCATCGGTATTCCTCGCGTGCTGGAATTCTGGGCGAGCCTCCCCTTCTGGAAGGCCTTCTTTACGAGCCTCGGCTACACCGTCGTGGTAAGCCGCCAGAGCGACTACAAGATGTTCGAAGCGGGCCTCCACAGCGTGCCCTCTGACACGGTTTGCTTCCCGGCAAAACTTGTACATGGCCACGTGCTCAGCCTCATTGAAAAGAAGGTGGACCGCATCTTCTTCCCCATGATGGTTGCAATCCCGAGTGACCACACCAAGTTCACGGCAACATCTGTTTGCCCGGTGGTGCAGGCCTACCCGAACGTTTGCAAGAACACCGACGAACCCGAAAAGAATTACGGCGTTCCCATGGACCAGCCGATTTTCCACTGGTTCAACGCGAAGCTCCGTCGTAGCCAGACCATTGACTGGTTCCACGAACATTGGAAGCTCGACAAGAAGCTTTTGGACAAGGCTGTGACCGAAGGCGAAAAGGCACTCAACAACTACCGCACCACGCTTTTGGAAGAAGGCCAGAAGATCCTCGACGACGTACGCGCAAAGAACTCCTTTGCCGTGGTGATTGCAGGCCGCCCCTACCATGCGGACACGCTCATCAACCACAACATCGCAAGCCACTTTACCGCCATGGGCATTCCGGTGCTCACCACCGAATCGCTCCCCGGCGTGTTCGACCAGGATGTGCCGAGCCACACCCGTATCGAAATCAAGAACACCTTCCACTTGCGCATGATTGGTGCCACCATGATTGCGGCGAAGGATCCGAACATCGAACTTGCTCAGATCGTAAGCTTCGGTTGCGGACACGACTCGATTTTGACCGACGAAATGATGCGCATGCTGCACCTTGATTCCAACAAGGAAATGCTTATGCTCAAGCTCGACGAAGGCGATGCCCGCGGCCCCGTGGGAATCCGCGTCAAGAGCTTTATCGAAACTGTAAAGGCACGCCGTGCAGCGAACCTGCCCGACAAGCCCGAAAGCCACGAACCGCTGTTCCATACGCCGTTCTTGCCCGAAGACAAGAAGCGCCGTCGCATTCTGACGCCGAACCTCTCCCCCGCCTTCTCCGTGCTCGCCAGTGAATACATGAAGCGCGAAGGATTTATCGCCGAATACCTGCCCGTGGCAGACAAGAAGGCGATCGAGCTCGGCAAGAAGTACGTGCATAACGACATCTGCTTCCCCTGCCAGGTGAACATTGGCGAAGCGCTCCACTGGCTCGTCGATCACCCCGAAGTTCCGCAGAACCAGGTTTCCATGTGCTTGGCGAAGAACTGCGAAAACTGCCGCGCCGTGCAGTACGCCGTACTCGCCCGTAAGGCTTTGGACGAAGCGGGCTTCAAGGATGTGACCATCATTACGACCGGTGTGGACTACAAGGGCATGCACCCGGGCTTCCAGCTGGGTCTGGACTTTAGACTCCACATGCTTTGGGGCCTTGTGACCATGGACGCCATCGAAACCATGTACCGCGCCGTTCGCCCGTACGAAGTGAACGCCGGCGACACCCAGAAGGTTTACGACGAATGGATGCCGAAGGTGATTGGCGTTGCAGGTCACCTCTCCACCATGCAGCTCGTGCGCCCCTCCAAGCTCATCGAAGTCTTTGAACAGTGCATCGAAGCGTTCAACGGTATCGAAATCACCGAAGAACGCAAGAAGGGCATCCGCAAGCCGCGCGTTGCCGTGCTTGGCGAAATCTTGATGAACTACCACCCGAGTGCAAACGGATTTGTGGAAAACTACCTGATGAACAACGGCATGGAAGTCTACCTGCCGGGTATGACGGACTTCTTCCGCGTCGACGAAGTGGTGCGCGAAGAAAAGATCAAACGCGGATTCTCTGCAAACCCGATGATGGACCGTCTCGAAGGCGGCGTGACCTCCAAGGTCTACACGCACGCTGTAGAAACCGCCCGCAAGTCCATGCACAAGTTCAAGCTGTACGAACACCACGCCGACTGCGTGGAACTCAAGGACTACGTGTCCGACATCATCGACCCCACCTACAACACGGGTGAAGGCTGGATGATTCCGGGCGAAATCCTGTACAACGCAAAGCACGGCATCAACAGCTACATCATTTTGCAACCGTTCGCATGCCTTGCCAACCACATCTCTGGCCGTGGCCTCACTAAGGCGGTGAAGGAACGTTGCCCGCACATTCAGGTTTTGAGCCTCGACTACGACCCGGATACGAGCTTCGCGAACATCGAAAACCGCCTGCAGATGCTCATCATCAACGCACGTGAGTTGGAAAAGGCTAACCAGAATTAACCAAGGTGTCATCCTGAGCAAGCGAAGCGCGTCGAAGGATCTAAAAAATTTTTCAACCTAGATTCTTCCACATAGTGGATAACAAAACTAAAACAATAAATTGCTAAGTTTTGTATATCGACTCCGCATCTTCGATGCTTCGCTCAGAATGACAAAATAAAACGATTATAAATTCATATGTTAAACGTCTCTAATGTCAGTCTTCAATACGGTAGCCGCGTCCTCTTCAAAGAGGTGAACCTTTCTTTTAAGCGCGGCAACTGCTACGGAGTCATCGGTGCGAACGGCGCCGGAAAGTCCACCTTCCTGAAAATCCTTTCGGGCGAACTCGAACCCAACACCGGTGAAGTCACCAAGGACCCGGGCGAACGCATCGCCGTCCTGAAGCAGGATCACTTCGCCTACGAACAGAATACGGTTCTCGAAACCGTCATGATGGGTTTCCCCGAACTCTACGAACTCGGCAAGAAGCGCGACGAACTCTACGCGCTCCCCGAAATGACCGAAGAACAGGGCATGCAGGCCATGGAAATCGAGACCCGCTTCGGCGAAATCGGCGGCTACGAAGCCGATTCCAACGCAGCCGTGCTCCTCAAGGGCCTCGGCATCCCCGAAGACTTGCACTACAGCCTGATGGCAGACCTCGACGGTGGCCAGAAAATCCGCGTACTCCTCGCCCAGGCTCTGTTCGGCAACCCGGACATTCTGCTGCTTGACGAACCGACGAACCACTTGGATTTGGAAACCGTCGGCTGGCTTGAAGACTACCTCGAACGTTTCGAAAACATCGTGATTGTGGTGAGCCATGACCGTCACTTCCTCAATGCAGTCTGCACGCACACTTGCGATATCGACTACGGCAAGATCAACATCTACGGCGGTAACTACGAATTCTGGTACGCAGCAAGCCAGCTCGCCCAGAAGCAGCGCAAGGACCAGAACCGCCGCGCCGAAGAAAAGATTGAAGAATTGAAGGCGTTCATCCGCCGCTTCGCTTCAAACGCCGCCAAGGCCAAGCAGGCCACCAGCCGTAAGAAGCTGTTGGACAAGATGACCGTCGAAGAAATGCCTGCCTCCAGCCGTAAATTTCCGTGGGTCAACTTCAAGATGGACCGCGAACCGGGCAAGATCGTGCTTGAAGTCAAGAACGCGACGATTGACGGCGGCGACGGCATCATCTGCAAGGGCGTCGACTTTAGCCTGAACAGCGGCGACAAGGTGGCCCTCGTCGGTGAATACGACACGCTCAAGACCGCCTTCTTCCAGCTCATTGCCGAAGAAACCAAGGCACCCGATGGCGTACTCAAGTGGGGCAACACCATCAGCTACAGCTACTTCCCCAAGAACAACGATGCCTACTTCGGCACGGACCTCTCCCTCGTGGATTGGCTGCGCCAGTACAGCAAGGAACAGGACGAAACCTTCATCCGCGGATTCCTCGGCCGAATGCTCTTCACCGGCGAAGAAGCCCTCAAGAGTGCCAACGTTCTTTCCGGTGGTGAAAAGGTGCGCTGCATGCTCTCCAAGATGATGCTTGCAAACGCCAACTGCCTCTTGCTCGACGAACCCACCGCCCACCTCGACTTGGAAGCCATCACCGCCCTCAACAACGGCCTCACCGCCTTCCAGGGCCCGATTATCTTCTGCTCGCAGGACCACGAATTCGTGCAGACGGTTGCAAACCGCGTGCTTGAACTCACGCCGAACGGAGTACTCGACCGCAGCATTACCTTCGACGAATGGCTCGAAAGCAAGAAGAAGAAGAAATAGCTTGAGTCATCCTGGAGCGTAGCGACGGGATCCAGCACTGGATTCTCCCCTTCGAGGACCATGCGCACTAAGGCAACAAGTTGCCAAGTGCTGTCCGCCCTCCCTTCGGTCGAGAATGACAGAGCCAAGGATCTCTAATTTGCAATAAAGAATCCCGCTAGGTTAAACCCGGCGGGACTTTTCATTTATCAAGAAAATCGTTATTTTATTTCAATTATCGTGTCACGATCACACGATTCGCAAACAGAACCTTCTTGCCGTTGTCGACGCGGACAAAGTAACTTCCTTTCGCCTTCACGAGTTCCTTGAGCGGAACCGATGCAGAGTTGCTGTAATAGCGGCTAAAGAGTTTCTTGCCATTCATATCAAACACGCTCACGCGTGCGCTCGATGCATTCAACGTCAGTTCCAAGTTTCCATGCGCATAGGCTACCGAGGCATTCGATACGACATTCGCCTTCGGGACAACCTTCGTGGATCCATCGGAACTAGAGCTACCCATTTTCCAGGTGCTCGGTACGCGGGCTGCAATGCCACGACCTGCCGTACTCATGTACACAACGCCATAGGTGTTCATATCGCCCATCACGAATTCGCCATTTGCGAGGCCGCCGTATTCGTGACCGTCGTCATTGACGCGAGTCCAGGTTTTACCCTTATCGTCAGAGCCGAATACACCCGTCACTTTACCGACAGTTGCGAAAACGTAAATCGCCGGATAGCCGCCCTTTTCCTTGGGAGCGCCAAAGCCCACCGCTTCGCAATAGCCGATGCCTTCAACCGCAGCCCAGGTAGCACCGCCATCGGTCGAATGCATCAGCTTTCCACTAGCGGGCGTTCCGTTCGACGGATCCTGAATCGCCACCGGCAGCCACAAGTCACCTTCGTAGCCAGGAATAGCACGGAACTTCTTGAAAGCACTTACGCCCGGCGTACCTACGGCCTTGAAACTAGCGCCCGCATCGGAGCTCTTGTAGAACTTGCCGTCAGCCTTGGTATAGGCATAGAACACATCGTCATTTTCGGGATCGCCCACCACGTAAGCAGAATTGTCGATACCCGAAACCTTTTCCCAGGTCGTTCCGTTGTAATTGCGGTAAACATCGGTCGTTCCTTCCATCGGAACCCAGATGGTGTAAGTACCTTTTGCCGAAAGAGCCACAGTGCCTTTAGCGGCATTTTTATCAGGTCCCGTATAAGTTTCCACCGTCCAAGTCTTACCGGAGTCATTGGAATATTGCACCGGAGCAATCGGAATATCATTGTACAGACCTTCGTAGGCACGCTTGTCGGCCACCTTTGCCAGCTTACCACTCTTGGGTGCATAGGCAAGGCCTTGCGTCGTGCCTAACGATACATTAGAGCCGCCAACATTCGTCTTGTGCCTGAATGCCGGATATTTTGCGATGTCATCGTGACGGAATCCGTCGTAGTCACCGATAATCGAAACCATCGGGCCGCCCGGAATACTCACTACTTCGAAAGGCACCGTTTCTTCGACACCATGCGCCGAGAAATGCCACACCTGGTTCATGGTGAGCTGCGGTTCTTCCCAAGAATTCTCCGCTTCCTTGTACACATAATCACTCAGGTTGTCGCAGCGGAAAATGCCGTTACCCGAAGTCACAAAGACGCGATTGTTGTCGAACGGATCCATGGCAACGCTACCGGACCAGTGAATAGAACCGTTATGCATCCAGCCAATTCCATTGGCATCCATCTGCTTGGTCGTCGGATACACACCGCCTTCCATCCAGTAATACTTGAAGCTTGCAATCCAGGTTTTGCCGCCATCGGTCGTGTGGTAAATGTTAGTACCCCACTGGTCGCTCCACTTGCCGCTGGTGTCACTTGTAGCCGTGTACCAGAACTGCGGGCCACGATAGCCTTCGGTGGTCACCACCATTTCGTTTGCATTTTTCGGATTGATGGCTATGCCACCATAAGGAGCTATGTAGGGGTAATATTCTTCGCAAGTCTTGCCGGTGCCGCCTGCGGCTTCGCAGTCGACCATACCTTTCACATCCACTTTGTCGTACTTGGCATCGCCGCCTTCGTCCAGGAAATTTTCCGGCGAAACGTCGGACCAAGCCGCCGACGCCACATCAAGCTGCAGCACCGCACCGCGACCAAAGCCGTCGTAAATCATGCCCCAGCCTTCGTCCCACATCATGGAATGCGGGCCTGCGCCGTCGGCAAAGGTCACCGTCATCGTTTTTCCGTCGCCCGAAATCACCGCACGCTGCGGCATCAAGCGCACAATGCTTCCGCCGGCCGTGCGGCGCAATGAATCCGGAATCGGGAGCGCCAGCCAGCTTGCACCGCCGTCGGTCGAGGTGAACACGTTTTCGAATGTGCCCTTGGCCGTCGTCCCTTCGCGCAAGAATCCTGCATACATCACCTTCGAACTCCCCGGAGCATACTGCACAAAGCTAAAACCCGAACCATTCCAGGTCGTATCGCTCCCAGCAGCGGTCGTCCAGGCATCTACATGGCTCCAGCTCGTTCCATTATCCGTCGATTTCCAGAGGCCCTTGTTCTTGGAGCCGTAGAACATTATCTTGGAATCATTCGGGTCGACCGCCAAGGCTTCGCCGTTACCACGGCCCATGCCATTACCGTGAGCGCCAAAACGGGCTACCTTCGCACCCTTGGTTCCGTCTTCGTCCCAAGTGTAAAGGACTTCCCAGGATTCACCCTTATCGGTACTGCGGAGGAACGCCGTGCGGCCACTGTTCCAGTAGCTTGTACCCGCCACCATGTAGACCACGCCCGATTCCTGCGGATCGACGGCAATAGCCTCAATTCCCAAAAGGCCTCGCTCGGAAACATCGACCCAGTCCATCATCGATTCCCAGCGGGCAGCCGACTCATTCCAGCGGTAAGCGCCTCCCACATCGGTACGGGCATAGAACAGCCCCTTGTCAACTGAAGACGCAATGACAGCGGAGACGAATCCGCCACCGCCCATACTCACGTTGCTCCAATTAAATTCTGCCGTAGCAGCCTGCGAAAGCGCTGCCGCGGCCACCACCGAAAAAGCAAAATGCTTCAAATTCAATTTTTTCATAAACAATCCCTAAACACTTGAATTCCTCCCGAAAAATAAATTTATCCCCCTTCAAAAGGCATTTTTTTCATAATCGCCCGCGATTTCCGTTTTGAAGACTTCAACACCCAACAGCCATTTCGGGAGGAAAATTCCCGAAAACGCAAAAATCCCGCTCTAGAAGCGTGATTTTCACTTATTAAGTCTTTTTCAGAATTGAGCGGGTTTCAACCACCCATTCTTAAATTCGAAGAATAAGCGAGCAGAGCGAGGCCGCAGGACCGAAGCTGTACAACTCGTACAGCGAGGGTCCGAGAACGAAGCTATGCGAAGCTTATTCGAAGAATTTAGCGGCGCTTGCCCTTCTTGCGCTTACCCTTAGCCGGGGCCTTTTCTTCTTCCTTCGGTTCTTCAGCCTTCGGCTCTTCCTTCGGTTCAGCCTTCTTCTTGGTGTCACCGCCACGCAGATCCTTCATCTTGAAGGAAACGTTGATTTCGGCAGTCGTCACCTGAGAGGCGAGTCCACCTGGATCCTTCACCTTGAAGCTGAATTCATCGAGGCCACTGAAGCCCTTGTTCGGCATGTAAGTGAAGGAACCATCACGTTCGTTCAAGTTGATCTTACCGTTGCGCGGCTTCTGCACCAGCTGCACAGACACCGGCTTTTCACCATCGGGGTCCTGCACACCAGACATCAGACCTTCAGCAGCAGAAACCTTGAGTTCTTCGCCTTCCTGGGTCATGTAGGTCTGAGCGGTTGCAACCGGCGGATCATTCACGGCAATCACGGTGAAGAGAGCAGACTTAGAAGCCTTGGCGCCTTCCGGGTCGGTGACCGTGAACGTGATGCGTTCCGGCTTGCCGTTCCAGTTTTCGTGCGGCTGAGAAACGGTGAGGATCCTCTTGAACTTGTCGTACTTCACCTGCAGGAACTTGTTGCCAGTCCAGCTCCACTTGAGCTCATCGAAACGGTGATCCTTATCGCGAGCATACTGGTCAAGCTTAATGACAGCCACTACACCATTGTTGTCGTCTTCCTTGATGGTAAAGTCAGGAATATCGCGCATAATCGGAGCAGCGTTCACATGCTTGACGGTGAACTTCACCATAGCCTTGTCAGAAGCACCGGCCGGGTCCTTAGCGGTAAAGATCAGAGTTTCTTCACCGAACCAATCCGGTTTCTTCGGCTTCACGATAGCTTCGCGGTTACCGTTAATCTGCACGGCAAGGTTCTTGGCGCCAGTCACGCCCCAACGAATTTCGCTAACCTTGTGGTCAGGGTCAGAAACATACTGGTCGAGCTTGATTGGCTTGAAGGTAGAGCCCTGCAGAGTTTCCTGGTCAGGAATCTTCTTCACGACCGGCGGGTCGTTCACCGGCTTCACCGTAAACTTCACGGGCACAGAGGCCTTTTCGCCAGCCGGGTCGAACACGTTCACCGTCACGACTTCGGTACCGTTCCAGTACGGATTCGGGGTTTCAGCACGGAGCACTCCCTTTTCGTCAATCGAGAAGTTGATTTCATGCTTCACGGCCGGACCGCCCTTACCCTTCTTGCCCTTCATGTTCGGAACTTCGTTGTCGAGCGTCCAGGTCAATTCATCGAGAGAGTTATCCGGGTCATTCACCATCTTGGAGAAGTCAACAGGAGCGAAGCTCTTCTTTTCGTCAATGACGAAGGGCTGCACAGGTTTCAGCGTCGGCGGGTCGTTCACAGGCGTCACCTCGAACACGGCCTTGGCGGAGGCGGATGCTCCCGCCGGGTCGGACACGGTGAACGTCAGGGTTTCCTTGCCGTACCAGTAGGGGTTCGGGGTCAGCACCTGGGCGCGGGTTCCCTTGATATCGACCTTCAGCTCCTTGTTGCCCGTCACCTTCCAACGCAACTCGTTAGGCTTGTTGTCCGGGTCTTCGGCTGCCTTGGAGAGGTCGATGATTTCGAACTTTTCCTTTTCCTTGATCTTCTGGCCCGCGATACGCTTGATGACAGGCGGATCGTTCACCGGGACAACCTCGAAGGTGATCTGCTGCGAGGCCTTGGCCCCTTCGGGGTCCACCACGTCCAGCTTGATCTTCTCGGTTCCGTTCCAGTACTTGTCCGGGGTCGTCACGACCAGCTGCTTCTTGGCGTTGATGGATGCCTTGAGAGCACGGGTCGGCGACAGCTCGAACTTCAGCGAGCTGAACGGATGATCCGGGTCGGACACGTATTCAGCCAAGTCAATCGGCTTGAAATGTTCCTTCTCCTGGATAGACTGGATAGGAATCGGCTTGATGATCGGGGCATCGTTCACCGATTCCACCGTGAAGCGCACCTTCTTGGAGTCGCTTGCGCCTTCGGGGTCGGTAACCGTGAAGGTCACGTCGCGTTCGCCGTTCCAGTACTTGTCGGCAATCTTGATACGGGCAATGTTCTTGCTGTCAATCTCCACATGGAAGTCATCCGCCGGGGCAGGGGCTTCGGCAGCGGGCTCTTCCTTCGCGCCCTTCTTGCCCTTCTTCACGGGCTTCGCCTTCTTCTTCGCGGGTTTTGCCGCAGGAGCGGCACTCACCTTGTCCACCTTCACGGTCCAAGTCAGCTCGGAGTTCTTGTGGTCCGGGTCATGCACGAACTTGTTCAAGTCTATCTCCTTGAACTGGCCCTTTTCCTTGATTTTCTGGTCGGGGATATCCTTCATCACCGGGGGATCGTTCACCGAGGTAATCTCGTAAGTCACCAGCTGCGAGGCTTCCAGACCTTCGGGATCACGCACGGTCAGCACCATGGTCTCCGGGGCGCACCAGAAATACTTGTCCGGGGCGGTCACAGTCAATACGCGGCTCGGCGAAATCTCGGCCTTGAGCTGCTTGTTGCCGGTCACCTTCCACACAAGTTCGCTCACCTTGTTGTCCGGATCCTTCACGTACTCATCCAACTTGATCGGCTTGAAGAGTTCCTTCTCCTTGATCTTCTGGCTCGGAATCTTCTTCACAATAACCGGCGGGTCGTTTACGCGGGTCACTTCAAAGAGCATCTTGTGGCTGGCCGAGGCCCCTTCGGGGTCGGTCACGGTAAATGTCACGGTTTCCTTGCCGTTCCACTGGTCATGCGGCACGGCGACGATAACGGTGTTGTCCTTGCGCAGGTTCACCTTCAACTGCTTGTTGCCGGAGACGCTCCATTTGAGTTCGGAGGTCTTGTGGTCGGGGTCGGAGGCCAGCATCGAAAGATCGATGGTCTTGAACGTGCCACCCTCGCGGATGGTCTCGCCCTTGGGGGCGGTATTCGAAATCACCGGCGGGTCGTTGATGGAGCGCACCTCGAAACGGGCCGTCTTGGACGCCTTCGCACCTTCGGGGTCGGTCACCGTGAAGGTAATGTCGGCAGCACCGTTCCACAGCTTGTCAGGGATGACGATAGTGGCCACATGGTTGTTGTCCACCTTAACATCAAGACCTGCGCCCTGAGAGGCGGGTTCGTCCTTGGCACCCTTCTTGCCCTTCTTCGGAGCAGACTTTGCACCAACCGGGTTCACGTCGAAGGACCAAGCGAGTTCAGACTTCTTGTGGTCGGGATCATTTACCAAGTCGTCCAACTTGATAGTGGCGAATTGCTTCTTTTCGTCAATGGATTGGCCCTTCAGTTCCTTCACGAACACAGGAGCGTCATTGACCGATTCCACCGTGAAGGTCACGGTGCGGCTGTCAGAAGCACCTTCCGGGTCAGAAACCGTGAACTTGATAGTTTCAGAACCGTGCCAGTACTGGTTCGGCGGAGTGATAGAAACATTGTGGCTGGCGTCCATGGCAACCTTGAGTTCCTTGGCACCTTCGATTTTCCATTTGAGCTTGTTCTTCGGGTGATCGAGGTCTTCCACGTAGTTGTCTAGCGCGATGGACTTGAAGCTCCCCTTCTCCTTGATCTTCTGGTCGGGAATATCCTTCATCACCGGAGGATCGTTGATGGAGCGCACCGTGAATGCGGCGGTACTCTTGGCCATGGCACCTTCGGGGTCTGTCACCGTGAAGGTGAGCTTTTCGGCACCGTTCCAGAGCTTGTTCGGGGTCTTCACCGAGACCATGCCGTCCTTGCCTACAGTCACCTTCAAGTCCTTCTGTCCGGTGACTTCGATTTTCAGTTTCTCAAAGGGGTGATCCGGGTCGTTCACCAATTCCTTCAAGTTGAACGAGGCGAATTCCTGCTTTTCATCGATGGTCTGTTCCTTGATCTGTTTCGTGAACACGGGCGGGTCGTTCACCGAGGTCACGGTGAATATCGCCGTGCAGGTGGCCTTGCCGCCATCCGGGTCTTCCACCTTGAATGTGATTTCCTCGGAGCCATTCCAGTACTTGTCCGGGATCACGATTTTCGCCATGCGCTGCGCATCGACAGACACTTTGAGCTGCGGGGTGTAACCCTTGGGAGCGCCCTTCGCGGGCTTCACGTCAAAGCTCCAGGTGAGCTGTTCGGGCTTGTGGTCCGGATCCTTCACGATATCGTTCAGGTTGATGATCGCGAACTCACGCTTTTCCTGGATGGTCTGATCCTTGATGGGCTTCACGAACACCGGCGGGTCGTTCACCGATTCCACCGTAAACTTCACGGTACGCTTGTCGGTCGCGCCTTCGGGGTCGGTTACGGTGAAGGTGATGTCCTCGGAGCCGTTCCAGTACTTGTCCGGGGTGGTCACGGTCACGTTGCGCTTGGCATCGACCACGACATTAAGCTGCTTGTTGCCCGTGATGGTCCATTTCAGCTGGTTCTTGGCATGGTCCAAGTCCTCGACGAACTTGTCCAGCTCGATCGCCTTAAACTGTTCCTTTTCCTTAATGGTCTGGTTCGGGATGTCGGCCATGACCGGCGGGTCGTTGATGGATTTCACCGTGAACACGGCATCGGACTTGGCGGATGCCCCTTCGGGGTCTGTCACCGTGAAGGAGATCTTCTCGGAGCCGTTCCACAGCTTGTTCGGGATCTTGACCGTGGCAACGCCGTTCTTGTCGATATCGACCTTGAGTTGCTTGTTGCCCGTGATGCTCCATTTGAGCAGCTTGAATTCGTGATCCGGGTCGTTGGCCAGTTCCGCCAGGTTGATGGTGGCAAATTCCATCTTCTCGTCGATCATCTGGTCCGGGATCTTCTTGAGCGTCGGAGGGTCGTTCACGGACTGCACCGTGAACAGGGCCTTCGATGTTGCCTTGGCCCCTTCGGGGTCGGTCACCGTGAAGGTGATTTCGGCGGCACCGTTCCAGTACTTGTTCGGAATCTTGATGTTAGCCACATGCTGGGCATCGATTTCTACAGAGAGTTCGCCATCCTTGTTGCCCTTGGATACCGGCTTCACGTCAACCGTGAACTGGAGGTCAGAAAGCTTGTTGTCGAGATCGCGGACCATTTCGCCAAGCTTGATAGGCTTGAACTGGCCCTTTTCCTTGATGGTCTGGTCGGCAATCTGCTTGATGAATTCCGGCGGGTCGTTCACCGATTCCACGACAAAGTTCACGGTACGCTCGTCGGTGGCCCCTTCGGGGTCGGTCACCTTGATAGTCAAGGTTTCCTCGCCGTTCCATTGCGGATTCGGCTGCGTTACCTTCATCACTCGGTTGTCGTCGATCGTCACCTTCAGCCCGCGGTTGCCGGTAACGGTCCACTTCAACTGGTTCTTGGCATGGTCCAAGTCCTCGACGAACTTGTCCAGCTCGATCGGCTTGAACTGTTCCTTTTCCTTGATGCGCTGGTCGGCAATGTCCTTCATCACCGGCGGGTCGTTGATGGATTTCACCGTGAGCTTCACCTGCGTCTTGGACACTCCGCCTTCGGGGTCGGTCGCCGTGAAGGTGATGGTTTCGGCACCGTTCCAAAGCTCGGACGGAGTCTTGTACGTGACCTCGCGGGTCTTCGGATTGATGTTCACCTTGATATCCTTGTTGCCCGTCACCTCGACCTTCAACTTGGAAATGTCGTGGTCCGGGTCGGACAGGTAGTCATCCAGCATGAACGATTCGAACTCGCTCTTTTCCTCGATGGTCTGGTCGGGAATCTTCTTGAACACGGGTAAATCGTTGATGGATTTCACCGTGAGCGTCACTGCCTGCTTCACGGAGGCCCCTTCGGGGTCGGAGACGGTGAAGGTCGCGACAGCGACGCCGTTCCAGTACTTGTCCGGGATTTCGATGGATGCCACGTGGGATTCGTCGATGTTTACGGCCAAAGTTCCCGTCTCAGGTTCCTTGCCCTGATGTTTCACATCCACTTCCCAGTTCAATTCGCTGTTCTTGTGGTCGGGATCCTTGACATATTCGTCCAGCTTGATCTTGGCGAACTGTTTCTTTTCGTCGATGGTCTGGTTCGGGATCGGCTTCACGAATGCCGGGGGATCGTTGATGGAGTTCACCGTGAAGGTGTTCTCGGATTCGGCACATGCCCCTTCGGGGTCGCAAACCTTGAACTTGATGGATTCGCTGCCGTTCCATAGTTTGTTCGGAATCTTGATGGTGGCGGTCTTGCCCGCGATGTTCACCTTCAGATCCTGGTTGCCCGTAACAGTCCATTTAAGTCGTTCAAACTTGTGGTCGGGATCCTTGACCAGCTTGTCCAGTTCGATGGGTTTGAACTCCTGTTTTTCGTCAATGGTCTGTTCGGGAATATCCTGCACGAATTCCGGCGGGTCGTTGATGGATTTCACCGTGAAGGTCGCCTTGGTGGAGGCGGAGGCCCCGGCGGGGTCGGTCACGGTAAAGGTGACTGTCTCGGAACCGTTCCAGTACTCGTTCGGGATCTTGATATTGACCGAGCCGTACTTGTCCAGCTCGAACTTCAGGTCCTTGTTTCCCGTGATGTTCCATTTGAGCTTGGATACGTCGTCATCGGGGTCGCTCACGTAGTCCGTCAGCGAAATCGATTCGAACTCGTTCTTTTCGTCGATGGTCTGGTCCGGAATCTTCTGGAGAACCGGCGGGTCGTTGATGGGCCTTACCGTGAAGGTCGCCGTCTTGGAATCGCTAGCGTATTCGCCGTCGGTGGCCGTAAACTTGATCTTGGCCGCACCATACCAGAACTTGTCCGGAATGACAATTGTCGCCACGCGGTTCGGGTCGATTTCCACATTCAGGTCGCCATCGGCCTGATCTTTGCCAATCGGCTGGATGTCGAATTCCCAAAGAATCTGGTTCTTCGGGTGGTCGGGGTCATTCACGTAGTCATCTAGACGGATTTTCGCGAACTGCTGCTTTTCGTCGATGGTCTGGTCCGGGATCTGCGAGACTTCGGGAGGGTTGTTCACCGATTCCACGTTGAAGTTCACCGTCTCGGAGCCGGTCGCGCCCTTTGTATCCGTCGCGATAAAGGTGATGTCTTCGGAACCGTTCCAATACTGGTTAGGGATTTCAATCGTCGCTATGCGGTCGGGAGAAATAGAAACCTTAAGTTGCTTATTACCGGAAACGGACCACTTGATTTTTTCAGGCTTGTCCATGTCATCGGTAACATATTTGTCCAATTTAATCGGAGCAAATTTTTTGCCTTCATCGATGGATTCACCCGGAATGCCCATCACGGAAGGAGCAGTATTCTCCGCCTCCTGAGCTACACCCACTGAGGCAAGCAAACTGACAGACGCCAATAATGCTGCTACAGATCTATTTTTTCGTTTCATTTATGATCTCCCATAAATATCTTCTTCCAATTACACTCTTTTTGCTTTCACAAAAAACGTACCGCCCCCGGTAGTCCGGGCGCAATTTTACGAGGTCAAATATAATGATTTTATGCGCAAAAAAGCGCTAAAAAGCCGATTTTTCGTAAAAAAACGCAACCTGCGATGGCCATAAAAAATCCGCTTTTTTGTAACTTGTTGACAATCAACAAGTTAGCAAATCAAAACCCTTTTTAAGTTATTTTCAGTTTTTGAAATTTTCTGGGTCCTCAAAAAAATTTACAAACTTTTTACATTAAATCGGAACAAAAAGTTCCACTTTTAGGCGTTTAGGGAAATCCAACTAATGACAACCATTTGCCAAAAAACTATTTTTTGTCTAAACAAACAAAACAGGCTAGGTAAAAAATGAAATTCGTATTCCTTTGCGACGCCAACTACCTCAAGGGCGACATGGTCAACTTCGTGAACAACTTCCCCACCAACCACGAACTGGTGACGATGACCTCCGACGAACTGCTTCAGACGAAGTCCATTTTCGAAGGCACTTTCGCCGTCCTCGCCGAACGCACCACCTGGCAGAAGAATTTCAGCCTGTTCCGTTATTTCGGCCTTCTCCCGCTGCTCGAAGTGCTTCCGCTCGGCATCGTGAGCCGTTCCCGCCGCGGCGAACCCCTCAAGGGCCGCACCCAGAACAGGAACCAGGAAATCTACTTCAACCCCGCCTCTTCCGCCGAAGAACTCTACCTCCAGGTAGACAAGTTCGTCGCAGCACCTCCGGCAGGTTTCAGCTATCCCCGCGGTTTCCAGAAGGCTTAATTCGGAACCATGCAGAGAAAGGTCCTGAACGACCTGTATAGGCAAGGCGGAGTAACCAGTTTCGCATTCCCCGGCGAAAACGAGATTCCGCTTGAGCCTCTGCAAAATCTTGCGCTGGCATTGAATGCCGGCGCTCGTTTTATGGTCATAGACTTTTCGGGAAAGAATCACCTCAAAGGTGACGCCCCCATTGAGGTCCAGGCTCTTTTCGAAAAGCCCCTTCCGCAGGAAATTCTGAACAAACTAAATTCAGGATCTTCAAGTTGGACCGTAACCGGCTCCAGGGCTTTCCCCAAGGACGACGACCAGTTCCGGAACCTTTACCACAATCTGCAGCACATCAAGAAAGCCATCGCGCAAGTCGTCGTCATCTTACCCCTGGACATCAACGACGAAGAAGCCTACTACGCCAAGCTGATTTCAAGGCTGATCGTGATCGACGGAGACAGCGTAAACGAGGCTTCCGCTTTCCTCGAAGACCTTCCCCACTTTAACAAGGCGAACCTGCTTTGGCTCCTGCCGCAAAAACCGAACAAGAAGAAATTCTACCACGCCTACCGAGCCGTCCGTAGAAGCCATTCCTTCTACAAGGAAATCAGGCTTTGCGATTGGAGAACAAGTCCCGAAGCATTCACCCAGATTATCGAGCAACTCCACAAGATTTCGATTATCGAGAAGAATCCGCTTGACGGGTCCTCCAAGGTATTCAGGACCTTTTTTCCGCTGTTGCTTTTACTTGTGATAGCGCTTCCCTTCCTGTTCGTGACCGAAACGGAACCCGGAATTTCGAACATGCGCAACCGCATCCACGAACGCGACAAGCTTTCTATTGCGCCCTCGTTCGAATACACTTTCGACGGCAAGGAGACCCTGCAACGCATCGCCCGCTACGCCATCGGAAGGTTCAGCGCCATCATCACCAACGAGCGCATGGTGCAGCAGTACATCAAGGTAACACTCGAAGAAAACGGCTACCCTGCCAACGCCTGGGAAAAGAACAAATTAAACGTTCCTTCCGAAGGGACCATCGTCAAGTTTTCGAGGCCCGACTACATCGGCAACACCGCATCGGATTCCATCGGCGCCGCCTGGAAATACTGGACATCGATTGTGTCGGACAGCGTCGCCTACATTACGGAATTCTACCACCCCCAAGCCACAGCGAATTTTAGACAGCACAACGGCATCGATGTAGCAAGCCGTCAGGGAGCACGCATACTCGCACCGTTTGCCGCCAAGGCATGGACCGCCCGCGACGAGCGCGGCGGAATCGTCATCGGCCTTGTACGCAAGAAAGATGTCGTCATTTTCATGCACTGCGACCAGTTACTTTATCTGGACGGTCAGGAAGTCATGGCCGGAGATCCCATCGCAACAGTCGGCCTCACAGGGCACACGACAGGCCCCCACGCCCACGTTGTCACGGGAATCATCGACCGTAACGGGAACAAGTCTATCGGCAATGTTCGATACAAAGTAATCGACCCGATTAAGTGGTTCTACATGTTCAAGCCCACAGCCGATGCCGTACGGAATCGATAACCCCTGTTGAAAAATACACAACACTTCGACGCAAGTGACACTCATCACAAACTCACTCAAAAAGTGTTCTCTAAGTGTTTTTTTAGGTCAGTTGTAAGCTATTTGTTACATCTGACCCCTCGCCAAAAAATTGACATTTAAATAATTTTGATTTCGGAATTAGGGAATTGGCTTCAACAAAGAAAAAGGATAAATAAAATGAAGTTTAGAGTTTTGGCTCTTGCAACCATAACCGCCGCCCTTCTTACCGGATGTTCCGGTGTTGTCACTCCCAAAGCAGAACTCGCTAGCCACGATTCAGACCACAACATTCCTGCCATAGACCAGATGATCATCTCCTACAAGCAGGACTACATCAACAAGTGCTATATGCCTATTGTCAAGAAACATCCGCCTGAAAACCAGTGTCAGTCCGAATTGTTCCAGATGCTTGAACGCAGCTACCATTTGGACTACAACCAGAACCACGTGGCTATGGCCTCTAACAAGTTGCTGTTCAAGGACATAGATGCAAAGATTATCGAAATGTCCAGAAACGATCCTGAAGTCCGCAACGCTATCCGTGCGGGCGCCTTCACCAGCACAAGCGAAATGCTCAGCTACTACCACGAAAAGTACCATTTCGACACCCAGATCGAACAGTACTAAAAATCAGCCATTTTTACGAGAGAGAGAAGCCCGCAGTTGAAAAGCTGAGGGCTCTTTTTCTATATTTGTGCCCGTCAAAACGCAAAAAAACTCAAAAGAGACAAAATCATGGGAAAATCACTCTATCAGAAGATTTTTGAAAGCCACACGGTAGCTAAGCTCCCGAGCGGCCAGTGCCAGCTCTTTATCGGGCTCCACCTCTGCCACGAAGTCACGAGCCCGCAGGCTTTTGCGCAGCTCCGCGAAGAAGGCCAGAAGGTTCTGTTCCCGGAACGCACTTTCGCCACGGTGGACCACATTATCCCGACCACCTTCCCGGAACGCAATCGCCCGCTCAAGGACGGCATTTCCGAAGAGATGTTCTCCCATATCGAAAACAACACCAAGAACAACGGCATCAAGTTCTTTGGCCCCGCCACCGCCGAACAGGGCGTAATCCACATCGTGGGCCCGGAAGAAGGCGTGACGCAGCCGGGTATGACCGTTGCCTGCGGTGACTCCCACACGGCAACGCACGGTGCATTCGGTGCTATCGCATTCGGTATCGGCACAAGCCAGGTGGCAGACGTTCTCGCCACCCAGACCCTCGCCATGAGCCCCTTGAAGACTCGCCGCATCAAGTTCACCGGCAAGCTCAAGCCGGGTGTAACCGCCAAGGACGTCGCCCTTGCTTACATCGCTAAGCTCGGCGTGAACGGTGGCGTTGGCTACGCTTACGAATTTGCAGGTCCGGTCATCGAAGAAATGGGCATGGAAGGCCGTATGACGGTCTGCAACATGGCTATCGAAGGTGGCGCCCGCGTCGGTTACTGCAACCCCGACGAAAAGACTTTTGAATACCTCAAGGGCCGTCCGTACGCCCCGAAGGCTGACAAGTGGGACGAAGCCGTTGCTTACTGGAAGTCTGTGGCTACCGACGCCGACGCCCAGTTTGACGACGAAGTCGAAATCAACTGCGACAACCTCGAACCGATGGTCACCTGGGGTATCACTCCGGCTCAGGCCATTCCGCTCAACGGCAACATGCCGAAGATTGACGAATTCGAAGGCAGCGAAAAGAAGGTCATCTCCGAAGCCTATGAATACATGGGCTGGGAAGAAGGTTCCAAGATGATTGGCCGCCCCATCGACATCGCGTTCGTGGGTAGCTGCACCAACGGCCGCCTCAGCGACTTGCAGGCCGCCGCCGAAATCATCAAGGGCCACAAGGTCGCCCCGACCGTCAAGATGTGGGTCGTTCCGGGCTCCATGAAGATCAAGGTGGAAGCCGAAGCTCTCGGTCTCGACAAGATTTTCAAGGAAGCCGGTGCCGAATGGCGCGAAGCAGGCTGCTCGCTCTGCCTCGCCATGAACCCGGATAAGCTCAAGGGCCGCCAGGTGAGTGCCTCCTCCAGTAACCGTAACTTCAAGGGCCGTCAGGGCAGCCCCACGGGCCGCACCATCCTTATGAGCCCCGCCATGGTGGCCGCCGCCGCCATCGAAGGCTGTGTCACCGACGTCCGCAAGTACATCAAGTAACGCAAGGAGATTTAAAAAATGAATTCTATCGACATTGTTAAAGGTTCCGGCGTTCCTGTACGCGGTAACGACATCGACACTGACCGTATCATCCCGGCACGCTTCCTCAAGTGCGTCACGTTCGAAGGCCTCGGCGACAACGCCTTTGCGGACGATATCGCAGGCCTCGCCGCCCAGGGCAAGGTCCACCCGTTCCGCGATCCGGCCTACAAGAACGGTTCCATCCTCGTCTCGAACCAGAACTTCGGTTGCGGTTCCAGCCGCGAACACGCTCCGCAGGCACTGAAGCGCTGGGGCATCCGCGCCATCATCGCCGAAAGCTACTCCGAAATCTTCTTCGGTAACTGCGTCGCTATCGGCGTTCCCTGCTACAAGGTAAGCCACGAAGTGGCTGACAAGATTCTCGCCTGGATCGAAGCACACCCAAGCGAAGAACTCGTCACGAGCACCGAAAGCCGCACGCTCAAGATGGGTGACGAAACCATCGAACTCACGCTTGCCGACGGCCCCCGCGGTCAGTTCCTCGACGGTTCTTGGCACGCACGTTCCGCCCTCATGGCCAACGCCGACAAGGTGCAGGAACTTGCAAGCAAGCTGCCGTATATGCAGTTCCTTAAGTAATCGCGGAATGTCATCCCGGACCCGTTCCGGGATCAGCATTCAAAAACGTCCAGGTTCAAAGCCTGGGCGTTTTTTTATTGTAAAAAAATGGATATCCAACCCAAACCGTTTGCGATTCCGCATAAATAAAGGTATATTCAAAAGTATGTCTTATAGATGCTCTTTATGAGCCGAGGGAGAACTCTTATGCGCAACATGTTCAAACTAACAATTTTTTTTATTTCATTCTTCTTTTTGTCCTGCGACACAAGTTCAGAATGTGGTAAGAGTAAAAAGGACAATTGTCTTGTCAATAAAGAAACATTTGATAAAATTCAAGAAGGCGATTCCTTAAATATTGTTCTTGATTTGTTGGGTGAACCGTTCGCTTGGCTTGATAAAGAAAACGGAATACACCGATATTCTTGGTTTAGATATTCAATTATCGATGACCCGAGCAAAATAAACATTCAGAAAGCCATTGCGATTGACTTTAAAGAAAATAAAGTTGTTAACAAGGAATTTGATGATTATTCTTTGCTTGATAAATAGTAAATTTATCTAAAAACGCATTTTTACACATTCTACACACAAGAATTTTTTATGAAAACGATTTCTAGCAAAACATTTCTTAATTCCGGCATTTTGCTGTTGTCCGCAATCTTTATCTCAGCATGCGGAGACGATAACAGTTCCAGCGTCCCAGATTCGTCACTAGAATCTTCTAGCAGCGTAGAAGACATTGAAAGCAGTTCCGATGCAACCACTAACGAAGCCTCGACACCATCTAGTGCAACCGAACCTTCTTCTAGCGTCAAAGGATCCTCTTCCAGTGCCGTCGTCTCTTCCTCCAGTGTTGTCGAATCTTCCTCCAATGCCGACGCATCCTCTTCCAGTATTGGCACATCCTCTTCTGCAACAACGGTTTCCTCATCCAGCATCGAAAGCAGTTCAAACGCAATCGTAAGCGTTAAAGACTACTGTTCCACTAACTTTAGATACAAATACAGCCATGACGAATCAAAATTCACCATATTTGAAAATCACTCCTACGATGAATGCCGACACCTAAATGGCAACTATGCCTTTACCCATATAGACGAAGTATTGCAACACAACCGGAGTTACATATTTGTCGGAGACACTCTAGTTGTAATTCAAGCCCAAGAGGGTGACCCTGATACCATGGCCACGGTTTTGGTAGGCGGCTCCGCGAACCAACTCCTCGGAGACTGGTCGTTCACAACATGCGACTACAAGGCGGGGACCATTTCTTGCAATAAGGAACCAAAATCATACACAATCCATTATGTTTTTGAAGCAGACTCTCAGTTCGTATATTACACGTTAGCAGACGGAAGTTGCATTCCTCCAGAATCTTTAATGCCAAGCGACGGGACCTTGGACAAGGACGAAAGTTACACCGATACATACGCAATGCAACACATATACAACTCCATCATAAGCATCAAAAAAGGTGAGACTCATAACGTAATCATTTTTCCTTCATCATTTTTCCTTCAAAATGGCGGAGTCACCGTTCCATCCGAAGTGACCATTTCAAGTCAAAGCAAGTATGCAGTCACCTTCACTATCGGCGGCCAGGAATTTTCCGCCACTATTGGCGAGAACACGCACCGCATTCAATATTATTCCGATTCCCAATCTGAAGTTGACTTGACCCTCGTCTCTGGCGGCAAAACTTGCCAGCTACATTACTTTAGAGATGCGAAACTTACCAGTGAAACATGCAAGAACGAAAACGCGCCTTACTTTGAATTAGACACGCACGAAGAAACGGGCATTGAATATGTCGACTCGTACAAAGTTGAAAATATTGACGAATTTAAGGCTTGCCTGATTACGCTGGCACAATAATCGCCTTATAGTTGCTCTTTATGAGCAGATGCTTTTAGCACGTGCCCTACCCTACACCATCTCGGCCTTGAGCTTTGCGGCGAGTTCTAAAAAACTACATTTCAACCCATGCTCACCTCACCTATCGACAACATTCTCGTAGAAAAGGCGAAACGCCAAATGCTCTTGCGCAACGGCGATAGTGTTGTCAAAACGTACAGAATTTCATTGGGCAAGAATCCGGTCGGAGCAAAGGTCAAGTCCGGTGACAACAAGACGCCCGAAGGCGACTACACCATCGTGCTTCACAACCCCAAAAGCAAGTTCCATTTATCGCTCCGAATTTCGTACCCGAACGCGGAGCAAATCAAGGCCGCAAAAGAAGGCAATTACGAGCCCGGTGGCGATATCATGATTCACGGCTATCCGAACAAAAAATCGCCATTTCTCTTTAAATTCAAGCACAGGTGGAAAGACTGGACCGCCGGCTGCATCGCCGTCACGAACGACGAAATCGAAGAAATCTACGCCGCCGTCAAGGACGGAACTCCGATAGCCATCAAGCCTTAGAATAATGCTTCATCGACCATTCCTTGCAGCGTCGATTTCAGCATTGATTTCGTCCAAAGACATTTCAGAAGCACCAGCACGAGCCGCATCGGCGGAAAGTTGCTGCATGGTATTCAGCATCCTGCCGGCCATTGTCCGTCCAGAAGCATCATAAAAAGTTCGACGTTCTGCCACAAACTGCGGAACAGTTGCGGAAGAAACCTCAAACGGAATTCGACGTTCACGCACAACCGCACGAGCGAAGACATTGATAGCCGTCGTCATGGACATGCCGAATTCTTCGCACAATTCGTCAAATTCCTTTTTAAGGTCGGATTCCATCCTGATGCTGAATGTAGCCTGCGACATAAAACGCCTCTTTAGGTTTTATTATATATCTAATATACATAAAAACACACCAAAAAGCAACCTATTTGATATACAAATTGTAATTTTTCTGAATTTTGGAGCGGAACTTAACAATTCTTCCCTAAAGAAAGTTTCCACCGAGGAATACTATATTTACCGTATGAAGGCAACCATCCTAATCATATTTGTTCTAGTTGCGCAAGTTCTTGCGGACTCCCCACACATGTATTTTGACGGTATTGATCCGGAAGAATACGAATCGAGCATTGACTCAATGCCGATCATAGCGGATTCCGTTACAAAACTCTTTTCTCTGCCAGACTCATCCTTAATACACGCTGCGACAGACGCCTATTCTTTTGAAGCGTTTTTTAACCCCATTCGGGACAGCCTTATTCTTTTTTATGCGGAACACCCCGAAGAACCGTTGGATTCACTTCGGCAAGAGGTTTTACTTAATTGGTCATGCCGGTACCTGCTACGTTGTTCTTTCCGAAAGCCAATAGGGAGCGGCTTTTACTTATCGCGAGGGCAATTTCAATTTTTTGACGACAATAACGAAGAAGGAATCGACCTAATTCTTCCAATCATTCCTGATACATCGTACTACTGGATATACCTTGAGCAAAAGCAGCATATCGATTCAACGGTAGCACAACAAAAACCGAATGTCCGCCATAAGGTACAAAGTGCACTCTCGCAACTAACATACCGGATGAAGCGGGATTCTTTATCAAAAAAAGAACGTAGGAAACTCGTACAACTTATGGACCGGCAAATCGACTCCGTTGCAATGGACTACCATCTGGGATTGTACGGGAGTTCTCAGTTAAGGCATTATGCATCACGTCGAATATTCGCAATGGACCTTTCTTTTTTTATGGCGATGCCAACCATTGACGAGTCCTTCAACAAAATCAGGTTCTACGGCGGGGATATTTCCGCAAAGGCAATAACGTCAAAAGGGGACTTCGGTTTAGGATTTAGCATCGGCTTCGGGAAAAACGAAGGGGACGACATCCATTACGAAGACATCTACCACAAGGGCGGTGAAGCCGCAGGCGGTGTAGCTCCGTACCTCAGTTACGGCTATCCAGTTTTCGACAATACGGACCACAGGATTATCCCTACGGTCAAATTATGCTACTACAGCGGTAGTTCCGGAGATAAATCAATTCCGGCAGAAGACGATACACACAAGCAGTTTTTCTATTCCTTGGGATTTCGTTACGAATACACCGTCAACGCCCCCGCCGACAAAGAGGACTATCGTGAAGGGCTCCTGCATGACGCTGTTTACGCGACAATCCATTTCGGCTTCGACGTAAACATGTATGCCGCCGATGTCATCGCCATCAGGGCATTTGTCGGGCTTGGCTTGGGACTCTTTTCGTAAACAGCCCTACCCCTTATACTTCGACTTATACCCGTGATTTTCCGAGGGTTCTTGTCCGGCTTGCCGGCATAAAGGATTTTTTCCCCTTTTCCGACCAAAAGCGTCAGTTCGTTGTCCATAAAAGTACTCCTGACAAGAAATTAGCAAAGAATTTCTTAGCCTATTTTGTCGAATATTCCAATTTGGACTATTATTTTGTAAAAAAATTGCAAATATTCATATATATTAATGTATTATGTAAGAAAAAGGTGCTCTAGTACATGAGAGAAGTTTTTGCCATTATCTACATTCTGCTCATAGTCCTGCTTGGGCTTTTTGGAGTTATATCCAAGAAGTCCTCAAAGGCAATTGGCAAAGCTGTCTCCTATTTGCTATTCACGTTCATCGTTCCGATTGCGGGCAACCTGATACTCGTCCTCTCCGAAAACGAGCTTCTTTCCACCATCGGTAGCTACACCTATTTTATCGGCATGGACCTCATGGCGTTCAGCCTGTTCGACTTCACCCTGTCCTACTGCAATATTCCATGGCGGCATAACAAGAAAATTTATTTCATTTACACGCTCCTCACCATTGACGTTCTCCAATACTTTTTCAACCCTTTCTTCGGACACGCCTTCGGCATGGAAGCCATCACGGTGGACGGTTCCCTTTACTATAGACTCGTCCCGTACCTCGGCCAGACATTTCACCGCATCGCAGTCTACATCGCATTCATTACATCGCTCGGCATATTCATCTACAAGACGATCCGCGTTCCCCGTATTTATGCCGAAAAATACTACGTCATCCTCTTTACAATGGTATTGGCAGGCATCTGGCAGAGCTACTACATCTTCTCCAGAACCCCCATTGACCGTTCGATGATGGGACTTGCCGTCTGCGGCATGCTTATCTTCTATTTTTCGCTGTTCTACAGACCGTTCAGGCTTCTGGACCGAATGCTAGCCAACATCGCTTCCAAAATGTCCGAAGCGATTTTCTTCTTCGACGCCAGCAAGCGCTGCATTTGGGCAAACAGCAACGGATGCAAACTTCTGGAAGTCCGTGCTGACAACCTGGAGCACGTCAATCAAAGACTTTTCGCCATGTTTGATGACCTTGGCGTAGGCCAGGACAACTGGTCTTCTAAACAATCTGTCGGTTCCGGAAAGGAAGCCCGATACTTTACAATCGACAAACACATTATTACTGATGCTAAAAACAAGAAAATCGGTTACTTTTTAAGCATCCAGGACGATACAGAAGACGTCCTAAAGCACCAACAAGAAATTTACGAAGCCACCCACGACAAGCTCACGGGACTCTTTACCAAGGAGCACCTGTTCAACCAGATCAAGAACAAAGTTTCTTCCGAGACGGAAACATCCTATTCCATCGCCTACCTCGACATCAAAGATTTCAAGATGGTCAACGACATCTTTGGTAACGATACAGGAGACCATGTCCTGAAAAGAGTGGCTAACTGGATTAGGGAAAATGCGTCCGAAGGATGGGCATACGGAAGACTTTCCGGCGATGCATTCGGCATCTGCTATCCGACGGGTTCCGAAAAGCTCGACCTTGTTCAACGCCGGCTTTCTAAGTTCGTGATTTCGAACGGATCTATTGACCAGCACATCCTGATGCATGTGGGCATCTACCGCATTATTGATCCCAGTATTGACGTGTCCATCATGTTTGACCGCGCCCACCTAGCCCTCACGACCATCAAGAACGAATACAACATGCATATCGCCATCTATGACGACAATATGCGCAACCAGTTGCTCTGGGACCAGAAGATTTCAACGGAACTCGAAGGGGCTATCGAAAATCGACAGATCGTCCCCTACCTGCAACCCATCGTAGACAACAAGGGAACCATCATCGGCGCCGAAGCACTTGTTCGCTGGATCCACCCCGAAGAAGGATTCCTCCCCCCGTTCAAGTTTATCCCGGTATTCGAGAAGAACGGCATGATTGCCCAGGTGGACAAGTACATCTGGCGCTCCGCCTGCGAGATTATCTCTTCGTGGAAAGGCGACAAGGCCAACCTGTTCATTTCCGTGAATATTTCGCCGAAGGACTTCTACTTCATGGATGTCTACGCCGAAATCAAGGCCCTTGTCGAAGAATTCAAGATTGAACCGTCGCGACTCCGTATCGAAATCACCGAAACGGTGATGATGACCGAAGCGGAAAGCCGCATGGCCATCTTAAGCAAGTTCCGCGAATCTGGATTTATCGTCGAGATGGATGACTTCGGCAGCGGATACTCTTCACTCAACCAGCTCAAGGACATGCCGCTTGACGTTCTGAAAATCGACATGAAATTCTTGAGCAAGGCCGAAGATAACCACCGTGCCGAAACTATCTTGCGCAACGTACTCAGGCTCTCGAGCGACCTCGGCCTGTTCTCGCTTACCGAAGGTGTCGAAACCGAAGATCAGTACAAAAGGCTCAATGAAATGGGCTGTAACCTGTTCCAGGGATACTACTTCGCAAAGCCGATGGCCGTTGCCGACTTTGAAAAACTTTGTGATAAAAATAAAGGATAAATTATGACGAATCAGAATCCACCGATGCCTCCCGAAATCCAGAAACAGATGAAAAAGGTCGGGCTCAAGATTTCCTTCATGATGGCGCTCATGATGAGTTTTGCACTTTCGCTTACCGGAAACTTGACCGCCGAACATCCGCCTGAAATGCCGATGATTGCAATCATTATCGGATTCCTGGAGGGATTCGTCTTAAGCTTCTTCGTCAGTTTCGGTATCGGCCTCGTTGTTCCGATGCCCAAGGTAAATGCGGCATTGGCTCGCAAATTCCACCTGCAACCGAGAACGCTCAAGACCCACATCGTGGAATCGATCGTGTCGAACCTGATCTACACGCCGCTCATGACGACAGTCATGGTTACGTTCGTGTATTTCTTCCTGATTCCCCCTGGACACAAGCCGCCGTACCTGCCGATGTTCATCAGCTCGCAGGTCATCTGCTTTGTCGTGGCACAGATTCTCATTTTCCTCTTTGAGCCGCTTATCATCAAGATTGCGATGCCGAAGATGCCGCCGCGCCCGCCACAGGCTTAAATACAATACTTAAGTCATCCTGGAGCTTTGCGACGGGATCAAAAAAATCCGCCTGGGGAAACCCAGCGGATTTTTTCATATTCAGTTAAAGAAAACCTTATGCAAGGCGGTTGTTGACTACGTTCCAGTCCACAATCTGCCAGAGTCCCTTGAGGTAGTCCGGACGACGGTTGCGGTAGTCGATGTAGTAGGCATGTTCCCACACGTCGAAGGTCAACAGCGGCTTGAGGCCCTTGGTGAGCGGGTTCTGGGCGTTGCCTTCCTGCGTAATCACGAGCTTGCCCTGGGCATCGGCAGAGAGCCATACCCAGCCGGAACCGAAGAGGCCTGCGCCTTTCGCCTGGAATTCTTCCTGGAACTTTTCGAAGGAGCCAAAATCGCGCGCGATTGCTTCGGCAATCTTGCCTGTCGGAACATTGCCCGCAGACGGAGCCTTGAACTGCATGAAGTACATGTAGTGGTTCAGGAACTGTCCCGCATTATTGAACACGCCGCCTTCGGCAGTTTTCACGATTTCAGCGATAGACTTGCCTTCGAATGCGCTACCCGGAAGGGCTGCGTTCAGGTTGTTGAGGTAAGTCTGCAGATGCTTGCCATAGTGGAACTCGATCGTTTCCTGGCTAAGTACCGGAGCAAGGTCCCCCGCTGCGTAAGGAAGCGCGGGCATTTCAAATTTTCCGTTGATAGGTTGAATCATTTTTTTCTCCTTGATTGCGCGGCTTCGCCGCTAGATTGAACTTTCGATGAATTCCTTACGGAAAGTACCGTTGCCGAGCAGGATGTCAATAGGCAACTTCTTGAATTCATATTCGTAAGGCGGCTGTTTCCAGGCGAAATCCTTCGGGTATTCGTTGAAAATGTACTGCAACAGTTTCAACGCCATGTCAAAGCTGCGGAACTTATCGCGGTCGAGCACATGAATCTGCGCTCCGCCGCAAATCTGGCCTGCACCCTTGTGGAAGGTGGGCTGGAAGTAATTTTCGCGGAAATACACGCCCGGAAGCTTGAGGCCGTTCATATACTTGCAAAGCTTGACCGCATCGATAAACGGGGCGCCGAAAATTTCAAACGGACGCGTGGTGCCGCGGCCTTCGCTCACGTTGGTGGCCTCGAACAGACACATACCAGGGTAAACGACAGCGGTATCAAGAGTCGGCATGTTCGGACTCGGCAGAATCCACGGAAGTCCCGTCTGGTCATACCACATCTTTTTATCGTAGCCTTCCATACCGAGCACATAAAGTTCGCACTTGGGGAAACGTTCTTCCTTGAACTGCACCGCAAGTTCGCCAATCGTCTTTGCATGACGCGTGCGGATGCTATGGAGTCCCACGAAACTCGTGTAGTTCAAGTCCAGTACAGGGCCTTCTTCATCGACACAGTTGATGGGATTCGGGCGGTCCACCACGATCACGGGGATTCCTGCCTTTTCACAGGCTTTCATACAAAGGAACAAAGTCCAGATAAACGTGTAGTAACGGGCTCCAACATCCTGCAAGTCCACGAGCATCATGTCCACGTGGGAAAGCATTTCGGCAGTGGGTTCACGGTGTTCGCCATAAAGGCTATAAACGGGAATGCCCAGTTCGGGGTCGGTGTAACCTTCCCATTCGATCATGTTGTCCTGGGTGTGTCCCTTGATACCGTGTTGCGGGCCAAACAAAGCCGAAAGCTTAAAGAGCTTGCCGTCGTATTCCTTGAGAAGGTCGAGAGTATAATGCAGGTTCGGGAGGACCGATGCCGGGTGCAGGACTGCACCGAGACGCTTGCCCCTGAGATTTGCGGGGAAAGCTTTTTCAAAGCGAGAAAGAGCGAGTGTAACCATGATTAGTTGATAGAGTCAAAAGATTTACTCAAAATATAAATGAAAATAATTGTAAAAGCAAAGAAAAGTGAAATTTCCTCAAAAAAAATGACAAACATTGTTTGCAAAATGGGAATTTTCCTGAAAATGGCACAAAATGACAGTCGGAATTTTTTATTTTTAACCATAGAACTAAAAAAAAACAAATAGGATGAATTATGGCATATTTGAATAAAGTGATGCTTATCGGCAATATCGGCAAGGACCCCGTCATTAGCGCAAGCGCAGCAGGTCGCAAGCGCGTATCGTTCTCCCTTGCCACCAGCCGTCGCTATCGCGATAATAATGGTGAACAGAAGGAACAGACTGACTGGCATAATATCGTTGGTTGGGGCAAGATTGCAGACACCATGGAAACTCTCGGCGTCCACAAGGGCATGACGCTCTATGTCGAAGGCTCCCTCACCAACCGCAGCTGGACCGACCAGACGACCGGCCAGAAGCGTTACAGCACCGAAGTCAACCTGGACACCTTCCAGCTCCTTACTCCGCGTGGCCAGAACGGAGGCAATTTCCAGGGAGGCAACTCCTACAACCAGTCCAGCAACTATAACCAGGCTAGCGCTCCCACCTACGATGCACCCGCACCTGAAGGCGTGGACGACGACCTTCCCTTCTAAAGATGAACCAACAGATTGCTGATATCGCCTTGATGATGGTGCTCCCGCTGGGCATCACCTTTACGGCGATACTCATGTCCGTATCTGCGGACACACGCACCCAGAAGATGCTGGGTGTGTTTTTGTCGATCCTGATTGTAGCCATGGACTGCATCTTCTACTTTGCGAAGAACTCGTTCATCACCTACAACTGCGACGGCGGACTTCTGCTTTCATTCGCGAGTCTGTTCTTTTTCGCCATCATCAGCTTTATCCGTTTCGAAGACCGTGCAGCCAAGGCCGGAAACATCTTCCTCGCCTTCTTCATGCTGTCCGCCTTTATGGGTATCGCCTACTGGGACCGTCCGACCTTTATCCCCACTTCGGACTACACCGCTGCGGAACTCGCCGCGATGAACTCCCAGTACCAGGACTACATCGCCTCGTTTGAAAACGGCGAAGGCGGAAAGATCCTGCCGAACAAGTCCAAGGCTTCAGCGCATGCGGGCAACTCAGGTGCGTCCGCTCAAAAGAACAAGGAAGACGGATCGCTGAGCAGGTTCGAGAGTTACCTTGTCGATGCGGAGACGGTCATCAAGCGTATGACCGACGTCATCACGGCCATCGATAACTTTGAGCCTCTCGCATCGAACATTTCCGAAGCGGAACGCGAAAAGCGCAGCAGCCAGGCTCTCGCCATCAACAACAATGCCGTCGCCTTGAACAAGAAAGTTCTCGGACTTTTCCACCCGCACGAATCTAGCGAAGCTCACACGGAACTGATTCAGGCGAGTGAATGCGTGCGTCTTGCCGCATATGCTCTTTACAGCTACACTCTCCAGGAAAACCCGGAACAGCAGCTGATTCTTTACCGCCAGTCCAGAGACCAGATAGCCCAGATGAAGATCTATCTGAAACGTTTCTGGAGTGTCATTGACGTTTTACAATCAAACAATCAACAACAAACCGAACAATAAAGGTTAATTATGATTCGCAACGTAGCCATTATGGGCGCAACCGGCGCCGTGGGCCAAGAAATTCTCTCCATCCTCGAAGAGCGCAATTTCCCGCTGCAGAGCCTGAAGCTCCTCGCCTCCGAACGTAGCGCAGGCAAAGAATTCAAGTTCAAGGGCGAAACCCTCAAGTGCGAAGTTCTGAACAAGGACTCCTTCAAGGGTGTCGACCTGGTGCTCAGCTCCGCCGGTGCAGCAATTTCCCAGGAATTCGCTCCGATCGCCGTCGAAAACGGCGCCGTGGTTGTCGACAACACGAGCTTCTTCCGCATGGACCCGGCAGTGCCGCTGGTCGTGCCCGAAGTGAACCCCGAAGACATCAAGCTCTACAAGGCTGAAAACGGCGGCAAGGGCATTATTGCCAACCCGAACTGCACGACCATCATGATGGTTGTGGTGCTCAACCCGATCGAAAAGATTTCCCACATCAAGAAGATCCACATTTCTTCTTACCAGAGCGCTAGCGGTGCTGGTGCCATCGCCATGGAAGAACTGAAGCAGCAGTACAAGGACATCCTTGAAACCGGTACGACTACCCACATCAACAAGTTCCCCTTCCAGCTCGCTTACAACGTGATTCCGCAGATTGACAAGATGACGGAAAACGACTACACGAAGGAAGAAATGAAGATGTACAACGAAACTCGCAAGATCATGCACTCTGACGTTCGTACGAGCGCCACCTGCGTGCGCGTGAGCTCGCTGCGTTCTCACTCCGAATCCGTGTGGTTCGAAACTGAACGTCCGGTTTCTGTTGAAGAAATCCGCAACGCTCTCAAGAACGCTCCGGGCGTGACCCTCAAGGACGATCCGCAGAACTATGTGTACCCGATGCCGCTCGAAAGCGCCGGCAAGGACAACATCTTCGTAGGCCGTATTCGTAAGGACCTCGCCGATGAAAACAGCAACACGCTGTGGCTCACCGGTGACCAGATCCGCAAGGGCGCCGCTCTGAATGCGGTTCAAATCGGCGAGATCTTGGCCAAGGGCGTGTAATCCCGGGAGTTTTCCCCACTGTCATCCTGGAAGGACTCTGGAGCGCAGCGACAGAGGACTGATAGGATCCAAACGCACATTTAAAAAGTCGTCCCACAAAGGACGACTTTTTTTAGTACTGGTTCGCGGCCCCCTTCGAGGGGCCAGGATGACACTTTTGCTAATTATTTTCCAAGCTGGTCCGGGTTCAGGCACTTGAGTTCGTCGACAACGAAGATGCCGTCTTTACGGATAAGCTTGTCGTCAAACCAGATTTCACCACCACCGTATTCCGGGCGCATGATAAGCACCAAGTCCCAGTGAATGGCGCTGATGTTACCGTTCGGGGCTTCTTCGTAGCAGCGACCCGGCGTAAAGTGGATGGAGCCCGCAATCTTTTCGTCGAAGAGAATGTCGCACATGGGAGCATTCACGAACGGGTTGAAGCCGATAGCAAACTCGCCCACATAGCGGCCACCTTCGTCAGTATCGAAGAGGGCATTCAGGGCAACGTTGTCGCCAGATTCGCAGGTGGCGTTCACAATCTTGCCGTCCTTGAATTCGAGGCGAATATTGCTGAAGTACTTGCCATCGTAAAGGGTCGGCGTATTGTAGTGGATCACGCCATTTACACTGTTGCGCACCGGTGCGGTATAAACTTCGCCGTCGGGGATGTTCATGTTGCCGCAGCACGGAATCGCCGGAATGTCCTTGATGCTGAAGGTCAAATCGGTTCCGTTTGCCACGAGGCGCACCTTGTCGGTACGGTTCATGAGGTCTACGAGGTTCTGCGCGGCCTTTGCCATTTTCGGATAGTCGGCAAGGCAAGCTTCGAAGTAGAAGTCTTCGAACGCCTCGGAACTCATCTTGGCACCCTGCGCCATGGAGGGGTTCGGCCAGCGAAGCACGCACCAACGAGTCTTATCGACACGGTAATTCAGCACGGGCTCCGTAATCTTGCGGTAATTCATCATCTGGCGACCGTCGATATCGCAGTTTTCAAGAGCGTTCTCGGCGCCGCGAATGGCGATGTAGGCCTGCATCTTCTGCATTTCGGCCATCGCAAGGTCAGCCTGCAGCTGCATCTGTTCGATGGATGCCGACTTGATCATTTCTCGACGGACTCGGCCGCGGTAGTTATGCACGAATGCGTTACCACCCACCTTGGCGACAGCCTTCACAAGTTCTGTCGTGACTTCGTCGGGAGTGTCGGTCGTTTCGATAAGGATGTTTTCGCCCTGCTTAAGTGCAATGGCGTTGTTAATCAAATTTTCAGCTAGCTTTGTAACGCGAGGATCTGTCATTTCTAAACTCCTATTTGCAAGCTATAATATAGCAAAAGGAGATCGCCACGGCGCTACGCACCTCGCAATGACAAGAATACATAGCATCCGCGGCGAATTGATTTATTCCGTGAACGTGAACGGGATAGTCACGGTGGTGTTACCCGATTTCACCTTGCTGAATCTCCAGCGACCGACAGTATTCTTGATTTCACCGTCGAATTCGCTGTAGCCCGTCGTCGAAGACACCAGCGCGATGCTGATGATTTCGCCTCCCGGCGCAATCGTGAACTTGAGAGTCACCTTTCCCTGGAACCCCGGCTTCTTTTTGAGGTATTTATTGTAGACATGCCGCAGTCCAGGCGTACGCTGACGCACGACCTTCATGATATCAGTTGCGGAACGAGATGCAGGCCCGGAGCCCCATTCGATTTCATTTTCCCTAGGAGCCTTCGCATTTCCCATTGACCGGGTCGAAATGGCACCAGCAGAACCGCCAATCAAGTTGGAGATATCGTCGCCGATACCGCCACTGCCTCCGGCAAACATTCCCTGGTTGAAACCATCGCTGACTTTACCGCGAACCTCGCCAATTTTTGTCTTACCAGTTACCTGAAGGCCATTCGTATTCTTGAGGACCTTGTCGATATCCTTAGCAAAGCTTTGCTTGATCAAGTCGTAGGCCGCCGCCGAAGCATTTGCAGTTTGTGCTTCTAGCGCATGGATAACGCCACGATTGAGCGGGGCTCGAGGGTTACCCCTTCCTACGGTTTTCCCGCCGCCACCGGACCTTTTGCGATGTATTTTTTCTTGTGGTTTGGGTTTCTTGTCGGGTTTCTTTTCCTCCTTTTTATCGATAATGTTCATGGTTGCTTGTATTTCGGTGGTTGGCGTATCCACGAATATGGAATCGTCAATGATCACCTCGTACGCCGCGGCCCAGAAGCACAAGAGAATCGCGACCAGAAGCGATACGCCAGCAATGCGCACCATCTTCTTATCGGAATCCGGCATCAGGGACGCGATGAACGTTTCCGGGTTTTGTATGACTGCTGTCATGATTTTATCCTCCCTTTGCAGGGTTATGGTGTTTTGAGATATAGGCAGGGACACTACCCTTTTAACGGGGGCATTATTCTTGCCTTGGAGCAGACTTCGGAACGGGACTTTAACGAGCAAGCCCATTACGCAAAGTCAAAGATGTCAGGGATTCAGAACGACAAAATAAAGGAATTATTTTATTCGTAATTCATTCTATATCCGTTCCTTTATTCGGAATTAGAACAGAACATATATTTCTTCACTTGAAAACTACAATCAAAAAATCAATCGGATTCATCGGAATCGGTAAACAATTTTTCATCGAGCGAATTGTAAATTCGAACAAAAGAACAAAAACGCCGTCGTTATCGGGGCGAGACAAAAAAACGGGCCTGTTTCGCGGAGGATGACTTTTACAAAAAATATGTCAACCTGGTTTATTCCAACTTAGAGTATTAGAGCTTTCGGAGAACGACTTCGTATCGCTCCCGTTACAAAAAGCCCTAAATAAGGGCTCTTTGAAAGCATTTCTTTACGGATTATGATAAAAGAAGTTAAGAGTTACCTATATTTTCACCATCATGAAACTTTTAGCAACTCCCCCCGATTTAAACAAGATTGCGCGCCCAAACTGGATTGAAATCAACTTAGACGCCCTCTGCAACAATATTCAATTTATCAGGAGCCAGATTCCGGCCAATACGAAAATCCTTCTGCCCGTAAAGGCGGATTCATACGGCCACGGAAGTCTCGCCTGCTCCTTTGCAGCCAAGTTTGGTGGCGCCGACTACCTCGGAGTCGCACACATTAGCGAAGGCATGTTGCTCCGCCAGTACGGAATGGACCTGCCGATTCTGGTACTCGGCCCCTGCACACCGGCGGACTTCGCCTACTTTGTTGAATTCCAGCTGACTGCAGCCATTACGGATATCCGCACCGCCATGGCATTCGACCAGTTCTTGCGCGATACGGAAACCACCTGCAAGGCCCACCTCGCCATTGATACCGGCATGAACCGCTACGGCTTTGACGCCGAAGACTTCAACAACATCCGTGCGGCGCTCAGCCTCAAGAATCTGCGTTTCGAAGGAATGTTCACCCACCTGGCCACCGCCGACATGCCTGGGAATCCGAAGACCGAAATCCAGATCCAGCGCTTTACGCGCCTGGTCGATGTGCTTGAAGCCGAAGGTCTCCGCCCCGAAATTTGTCACTGCTCCAGCTCGGCTGGCACACTGACCCACCCCGAAAGCCATTTCGACATGGTACGTCCGGGTCTTGCCCTTTACGGTTACAACTGCATGGGCGCAGCACCTTCCCCGTGGCCGATCAAGCCCGTCATGAAAATCAAGTCCACCATCCGCCATATCCACGACGTGAAGCCTGGCGAAACGGTGAGCTACGGTGGCTACTGGATGGCGCAGCAACCTACCCGCATCGCAACGATCGCCATCGGTTACGGCGACGGCTACCTGCGCGGCGAATACAACAAGGGATTCGTCTTTATTCGTGGACAGCTCTGTCCGATTCTCGGACGCGTCTGTATGGATGCAACGATGGTCGATGTGAGCCACATTCCTGACGTGCAAGTCGGAGAGACCGTCGACGTCGTCAACGGTGAACTTGACTTCCGCATTTCGATGGAAAGTGTCGCCGACGACCACCACACGATTCCGTACGAACTTACGAGCCGCGTGGCACGCCGACTGTACCGCAAGTACTACTGGAAGAACCGCCTGGTCCGCTGGGATTACCTGCGTCAGGAATTCGGCGTCAAGGACTACAAGGAATACCCTCTTCGTTAATGTCTACGGCATTAACGAAATTCAGAATACGGATTTAAATCCGTATAAACTAAAAAAGGCTACCTCAAGGGAGCCTTTTTTGTGATTAAAGCTACGTTGCCGAGCGTTGGCTTTTTTTGCTAAAGCAAGTTCGGGTCAATCGTCGGTTCGTATCCGGGCTGAACGAAATCCTCAGGAGCGATGCCGCGCTTACGCGCGGCCTTTTCTTGCTTGATTCGCTTGCGTTCAGCCGCCTTCGCCTTACGGTTCGCCGCACGGGCGGCACGTTCGGCAAAACGCTGGGCGCGCGTCTTACGTTCCTTCAATTCAGGGAAAACACCTTCGTCAAACACATCCAGCGATTCGTTGTCCATTTCGTCCGCCTCATTGCCTTCGGTAAAGCGCATTTCAGGATCGAAGTCGCGGAAGCCCTCGTCTTCTTCATCAAAGACAGGAGCATCCATCGGGCATTCCTTCTTGAGGAGCTTAAGAACTTGTTCGAAAGGCTTTTCGAGCGGCACCTTAAACTTCATCTTCTTACCCGTCGTCGGGTGAATGAGCTCAATCTTGACCGCCTGCAAAAGCTGAGCCGGGGCAATTTCAAGAACCTTCGCCGCGACATCTTTCATCAAGGGAGACACGCGGTTCAAGCAGCCGTCGCGACCATCGTACAGCGGATCGCCTACGACCGGGTGCCCCATATAGCGGCTATGCACGCGAATCTGGTGTGTACGGCCGGATTCCAGCTGCAATTCCAAAAGCGTTGCAAAAGCGAAGAATTTCTTTGCCACAAAATGCGTGCGACTCGGCTTGCCATCGCTCACGACAGCCATCTTGAGGCGGTTCTTCGGATTACGCCCGATAGGGGCATCGATTGTGCCTTCCAAGTCGCGGGGATGTCCCCACACCAGGGCGTTGTAGGTGCGGTGCAAGGTGCGCGTTTCCAGCTGGTGAGCCAGGTGACGGTGCGCGGCATCGTTCTTGGCGACCACCATAAGCCCTGGTGTATCCTTGTCCAGTCGATGGACAATGCCCGGGCGTAACGGCCCGTTGACTGCAGACAAATTCTCCTTAAAGTGATACAGGAGACCCGCCGCAAGCGTCCCGTTCTGCACGCCGTTGCCAGGATGCACCACCAAGTTACGCGGCTTGTTCAGCACGACAATATCGTCGTCCTCGTAGACAATATCGAGCGGGATGTTTTCGGGTTCCAGGGTACTGGCCTCTTTTTCAGGAACCTTGTCCACCACTACGACCATACCCGCTTCAACGCGGAAATTCTTGGGAGAGGCAACACCGCCCACCTTGACTTCGCCAGCGGCAATCAGTTTCTGGACATCGGTGCGGGATACATTTTCCATGACACCCACAAGAAACTTGTCGATGCGTTCACCGGAATGTTTTTCTTCTACGAGATAATTCATTATTGTTCCTTTGATTCCACATCGGTTTGTTGCGCCGCTTCGCGAGCAACGGTGTTCTTATTTTCTTTTTCGTTCTTAATTTCTTGATGGATTTTCTTCAAAACAATTGGCGAAAGAATCACAATCGCGACACCGACGGTTACGAAGGAATCGGCCACGTTGAATGTCGGGAAACGCGTCATGATAAAGTCAGGGAAATCACAGTCGATAAAATCCACCACCATGGAAAGACGCATGCGGTCGATAAAGTTTCCGACGGCACCGCCCAAAATCATCACGACACCGAGACGGCTCATCCAGTCGCGTTTGTCGATAGACTTGTAGAACCACAAAAGGATAATGGACGCCACAATCGAGATCAGCAGGAAAAACAGCCACGGCGGCAGGAAGGGCATCAGGTCTTGCGGACGGCTACTGAAAGCGGCACCCTTATTGAAAACCAGCTGGAAGCGAACCAGTTCACCAATAATATTGACGACATCGTGATTCGGAGCTCCGGTCTCGTTCGTAAAACGCACAAGCGCCCACAACTTTGTCAGCTGGTCGGATACAATGCTAAAAATAATCAAGCCCAAGTGGAACGGCCATTTATTTATAAAATCAAATTTCTTCATATTCTCTTTCTAGATCCTTCGGGCTTCGCCCTCCGCTCAGGATAAAACTCCAATTTTCGCCCTTAATTTTTCACAGTTTCCGCAGCATTCTTCAATTTAGCATAGGACTTTTCAATCCAGCGATCCGAATAGAAATGCAACGTGGTTGACTTGATAATCCGCTTCACGGTATCGCGGGTAATCTTGACCTTTTTCTCGGAAGCAAAGAGACTCGAACCATCGCCAATCAGTTTCATATTCTCGGCGGCCATAAAGAGCGGCCATAGGCAGAAAAGCCTCGTGCGCATCTTGACATTCGGAATCAGCTTGGTATAGGCAATCGCATCGTCCAGGTGTCCCCAGGCCTTTTTCACGAGTTCACCCATAACTGCGGCACGGCGCTTGTCAAAATCAGCCTTCAGAGCGGCATCCGTCGGGACATCGAACATTTCGTACGAATGAGCGAATCCATGCCTACGGCAAATTTCTTCGGGCACAAAGCAGACTCGGCGAGACGAATCTTCGATGCAGTCCTTCACGATGTTCGCCACCTGCAACGCAAGCCCGAAACTCACATCGAGTTTCTGCATTTCGGCCTTGCGTTCATCGCCAATCAGGCAAGTATCCGCAGCGAACAAGTTCGAAAGAAGCTTACCCACAATACCTGCCACATAGTAGCAGTATTCATCGAGGTCAGCGACACTCTCCAGCGTAAACCAGCCGGAACTGAGCGCCGCCTCCTGCCGAAGAGCAAACTTCGCCATCCCATGACACATTTCAATCGTCACCGCACGCACCGGAGCGGCATAGACTTCGGGCAATTCCTTCAGCAGCGGAACTACCACATGCGTATGCAGGCAAAGGTTCATGTACGGGTGTTCCGACTTACGCCAACTTTCCGGGAGCGACTGCTCAAATTTCGCAACAGCCTCTTCCGGTAGCTCCGCCGACCTGAAAATATCGGCAAACAATCCAAGGACGACTTCCTTCTCGGAAGCCTTCATATCGGGGTCATCTTCAACCGTATCGGCAATGCGCAGGTACAGATAGGCCAACAGGATACTCTTGTGAAGTTTCCCTTTCAGCACATTGATGTTGAGCGCAAAAGTTCTCGAGACCTGCAAGAGAATCTCTTCGGCATACTTCCATGCCGCGCGGCCATCAAGGACGTTTTCGCCCACTCCGATCGAATCTAAGATATTGGACATCGTTGGAGGCTCCTAGTACATCGTCTCCGCGTAAACATCGGGCGGAATCTTTTTCGTTTTCGCCATCGCATTCACATATTTCCACAAACGACCATGAGCTTCCGCATATTTCAGCTTCTTGGTAAAGCTCCAGATGGTATGGTTGTGGACATCAGTCTCGCTACGGAAATTTCCCTTGATTTCGGATTCGTAACGGACCTTTCGGTATTCCAGGAAATAGGCGGACTGGTAAAGTTCAGCAGTCTTGCTCTTGGCGGTACGGCAAAGAACCGCACCGACGATAAAGAACAGCGGCGATACAGCAAAACCGTAGTACCAAGGGTAATCAAGCCACTTGAAAAACACCCATACAGCCGGAAGTGCCGACGCGAGTGACATCAAAAGGGTAAAGAGGAAATCTAACGGGAACCAGTAGCTACGCCACGTAGGAATATAGGCCCACTTGATTCCTTTGCGTACCAGCTTCTTCATGTATCGCGGATAGGTGACGCGATAAAACCAAAAATATAGTCCGATCCCAAAAAATACCGGAATCCAAAACCAATAATCCAAACTTTCAAGAATCTGCATACGCAGACAAATGTAGAAATTTTAGATTCCCGTGCTACCGAAACCGCCACGGTCTGCGCCGTCCAGCGAGCATTCTTCGAAGGTCAGTTTGGGCTGCTGTTCCATAATGCGGAACTGTGCGATGCGGCTACCCTTCTCGATAGTCACGTCACGGGTCGCGTATACAGGCATTTTCCACCAGTCATTCGCGCCGCAGTAACTTGAATCGACCACGCCCACCGAATTCGCCTGCAGGATCCCGAAATTCTTGAACGTGGAGCTGCGCGGAGCGATATGCGCCTCGAACCCTTCAGGGAGCTTCATAGCAACCCCAAGGTGAATCAGGCGGAACTCCCCCGCCTTGAGAGTCACGGTTTCGGCCGCGGCAAGGTCAATCCAGTCGGATTTGCCTCCGACATAGGTCAATTTCGGGATAGATTCGTCAAGATACTGGATTTTTATCGTCTGAAAAGCCATAGTACAAATATAGCAAAAGGCCAAATATTCCAATTTGGAATACTGATTTGCACAAAAAAATTCACCATTAAAAAAAAAGTAATAGATTTTGTTATAAATACGAATAAACTTTATTTCGCCATATTTTTTAAAGGAGAAAATATGAAGAAATTTATTTTCGGCTGTATCTTGGCGATAACCGCATGGGTTGCCAATGCCCAAGTTGACAAAATTCTGGGGCCGTGGACAGCCATCGATCCAGATACCGACAAGCCTTATGCGACCGTACTCATCTATAAGAGTAGCAACGGCCTGTATTATGGCAAACTCACCGAAATCCTGGATTCTGACGACCCTGCCGACCAAAAACTCATCGGCACCCTCATCATCAGGGATATGAAGGAAGACGATGGAATGCTGAAGGGAGGTTCCATCTATGATCCCGAAGAAAACAAGACCTACCACGGCAAAATTTCGCTAACCAAGGACGGTCGCCTAGAAATGCGCGGTTCGCTTGACCGCTGGGGACTTCTGGGCGCAACCGAATACTGGAAACGCAGCAACAAGAAATAAAGAGAAAAAAGGAAAAAACATGAAAAATCTATTCATCAAGGTGCTCGGCACCTCCCTGTTGTACGCAGCAACGACATTTGCGCAGTCGGCCAACGAAATCGCCAAGAAGGTACACGACCTGCCCAGCGGAAAGACATCTTCTGCCACCATTTCGGTTACCCTGATCGACAAGAACGGCAAGACACGCAACCGTGAAATTGCCTCTTACACTATGAAGGACGGCACCACCGACAAGACCGTTCTCGTGTTCAAGACGCCGCGCGACGTGGCTGGCATCAGCTACCTCACCTACGACTACCCTGACAAGGCCGATGGTTCCACGGTCGATAGCGACAGCTGGATTTACCTGCCCGCCATGAAAAAGGTTCGCCGTGTCTCTGGTTCCAGCAAGGATGACGATTTCCAAGGAACGGACTTTACCTACGACGACCTTGGCAACCGCAGTCTTTCAAAGGACAACTTCGCCATTCTCGGCGAAGAAAAGGTGAACGGAGCTGACTGCTGGATTCTGGAAGCCAAGGCGAAAGATGCGAAGGCGAAAGTGAGCCGTCGCGTTTCGTGGGTGGACAAGAAAACTTACGTGGTGCAGAAGGGCGAATATTACGACAAGCAAAATCGCCTGCAAAAGACGCTCGCCTGCGACAACATCAAGCAAGTAAACGGCTACTGGACTACACTCAAAATGACCATGACCAACGTGCAGACCAATCACAAGACCGTCTATGAAGTCAACAACCTCAAGTACGACGAGAAAGTGAACGAAAGCTACTTTACCGTCAGTGCCCTGGAACGCGAACAAGTTAAGTAAATTTCATCGGGAGGGATGAATAATGAATGTCGCGAGGCTAAATCAATTTTTCGGCAAGATTGGTCGCTTTCAGTTACGCCACCGCTTAAAAATCCTTATCGCACTTATCGTCGTTACGGTCATTTGCAGTTCCGGCTTAAGTGAATTTGCACTTAATACGGGCGAAGAAGGCTGGTTCGGCAATTCCGACGACATCACGCTAAACACCAAGAAGTACGAAGAAATCTTCGGAAACCTGAACGGTGTTGGCGTTCTTGTTGTAAAGCAAGGCGAAGGGGATGTCTTTAGCGAAGAAATGCTAAAAGTCATCGACAGAATCGGAACTCGAATGAAGGATGAGATTCCATTTGCCGACCGCCTCACCTCCATTATCAACGTTGACATTCCCGTTGGAAACGAAGAAGGTTTCGAAATCAAGAAACCTTACGAGAACGGCATTCCATCAGATTCTGCAGAGCTTGCTAATGCTCGGGCACTCGTCATGCGCGGAAACGAAAAGACGAATGCGCTTATCAACTCTCTCGTAAGCGACGACGGACGCGAGACCTGGATTTCGCTTTCATTGCTCCCATTTGACAAAAAGAACCTTGACAATAGAATTAGCGAAGAACCAGATGATTATGCTGTTGACATTGGTTACAAACTGATGGAAATCATCGAAAGCGAAGAATTCCAGAACAAGGATTTCAAGCTTTATGGTGGCGGGATGCCCTACGACAACGCCAACGAGGACCGTTACGAAGTGCCAGAATATGGCATCAGAGTTCTCTGCAGTATCGGCGTGATGATCCTGTTCTTGGCTTTGTGTCTGCGCAATGTATTTGGTGTAGTCGTTCCGGCGGTAGCTACCCTCAGTGCAATCGCATCTGTTTTTGGAGCAATGTCCTATTTCGGGGCAAAAGCCGATTCCGCCCTCGTGACATTACCGGTTGTTCTCGGCATGGCCCTCGCCGTGGGCTATTCTATCCACTACATCAAGATGTTCAAGCTGTTCTTTAGGCGCACAGGCAAGCGCAAGGAATCGGCAATCAAATGCGTCGAAGAATGCGGATGGCCGGTGCTGTTCACTGTTCTTACGACAATGGCCTCCTTTGTGAGTTTCCTGTTTGTCAATATGAAGCCCCTAGAATGGATGGGCAAGACATCGGCACTTGTGGTACTCGCCATCTATCTCTATGTAACCATCCTGATTCCGATCCTCCTTTCGTTCGGCAAGGACCGCGCGCCCAAAGCCTCTTGCGAAAACGGTGCAACCAAGCTTGACACGAAATTTTCCACATGGTCAAATTTTGTGTACAAAAGAAAGAAGCCTTTCATTGTTGCCACCGCACTGATCATTATCGCATTCATTCCGGGGATATTCAAAATTACCGCACAACTTGACTACCTTACGATAACGGGCGACAAGATGCCCTACATTCGAGAAGTCAAGGAAATGCTTGCCCATAAGCTCGGAAACCAGTACAGCTACACGGTAATGATTTCTTATGACGAAGAAGGATCTTTCAAGAAACCGGAAAACATGAAGGCGCTATTGCAGCTGGAAGATTATCTGGGAACACTTTCACTCACCAAGTGGTCGGGCGGAAAGGCCCGCGTGACTTCGGCGACGAGCATCTTGAAAGAAATGAACCGCGCCCTGAACGAAGGAAAGGATTCCTTCTACACCGTTCCTGAAGACGAATATGTACTTGCACAGCTGATGGAACTTTCATCAATTGAAATGCGCCAGGATTTCAGCGACGCGATGGATGAAGACTTCAAGACGACCATTGTCAATGTGGACATGACCCAATTTGCCACAGAAGAGGCACTCGCCAATATGAATTCTCTGCGAGCAAAGCTCGCCGAATTATTCCCAGACGCAAAGTGTACACTGTTAGGTGATATGATCCGCTATTCCGAAATGAGCAATCGCATTATCTTTGGCGGCCTGAAATCCTTCGGATTCTCGCTTGTCATCATCGCCATCATGCTCATATTTGCCTTCTCCAGCCTTAAGCTCGGACTTATCGGCATGATTCCAAACATTGCTCCTGTCATTTTGGTGGGCGGTGTCATGGGTTACTTCAACTTTGCGCTGGATTTCAGTACGATTACGGTGATGCCTCTCGTTTTGGGCATTGCGGTGGACGACACGATTCACCTAACGACGCACCTTAAAATGCGCTACGAACAATATGGTTCATGCGTCAAGGCAATGGAAGCGACCTTCCGCGAAATTGGCTCAACCATGTTCTTGACAACTGTTATTTTGTGTTCCATGTTCAGCGTTTACCTGTTCAGTCCGATGCGCTTTTTGGCAGTACTCGGCCTTCTCACGATCCTTGGTCTTTCTAGCGCATTGGTTGCCGACTACACCATTACGCCAGCCCTGTTGCATGTGGCCAAACCATTCGGCAAAGAAAAGGAGGAAGCATGAAAAAATTTTCAATCCTCGGTTTAGCGCTTGTCGCTACTGTTTGTGCCCAAGAAACCGTATTCCTAGGGACCCTTACATCGCAAGCTGCGGTGGGGCTTCCGAATACGCACCACAACAAGGGCGACTTTCTGCTCGGCCAGACGATTTTCGACGGCACCATCAAATCTTACCTGGACGAAGCCATGGTTTATGTGAACGGCCAGATCGTTCACGATGCCTTGGGAAGCCAATCGACAAACGGGTCGTCCGCATTCGTTGCTGACGACGGAACGTACGCCTTAAAACTCCGCGAAGCCTATATCGACTGGAAAGGCGAAATGCTAGCGCTCCGTGTCGGTCGCCAAGTTGTTTCGTGGGGCAAGGCAGACGACATACAAATTACAGACGTCTTGAATCCGCGAGACGAAACGAATGTGGTTGCTGCCGACTACAACGAATCCAAGCTTGGTGTGGACGCCGTGCGACTTTCCTTATTGACCGACAAGACGCAGGTGGATGCCTACTGGATTCCGTTCTTTACGCCGAGCATTCTGCCGCTTGCCAAGGGGAATCCGCTACATTCACATGTATTCCCGGAAGAAGTTGATGGAATCGGAATCAACTACCCTGAAAAATACGACGATTTCGACCTTCCGGAAAAGAGACTTTCGAAGAGCGAACTCGCCCTGCGCGCAAGCGCCTACACCTCGGTCGCAGACCTGTCGCTGTACGGATTCTATGGTTGGGACGACCTTCCGATTATTCGTTACAACCCCGACATCGTTTTTGGCGACGGCGAAGACATGCCCGCCACGAGCTATTCCATCGACGTGACGGGTGAATACAAGCGTATGTACATGATCGGTGCCGATGCAGCGATTCCTGCAGGCGATTTCGTATTCCGTCTCGAAGGGGCGTATTTCCCCATGCGTCACTTTCAGACAAATGCCAACAGTCAGCTCTTTATGTACAGTGATGAAACTCGCCCCGCAAGCAAAAAGAAGCATCAACTTTTGGGCCTTGCCGGACTAGACTGGACACCAAGCGGGGGCTGGACGATTACGGCACAGTATATTGCAGATGGCGTGATTGATTACGACAGTGACCTTGATCGGAACGAATTCCAGCACCAGGCCACCTTGAGCATCGAGAAATCCATCCTGAACGAAACGCTCACCATTATGGCTTCGGGAGCCCTGGACTTATGGGATTTTTCTTCTGCAAGCGAACTGGAACTGGATTACAAGCTGACCGACGCGATCACGCTTAGCCTGATTGGCGACCTGTACCTTGAAGGCCCCGACAACAAGGAAGGGCTATACGGCGAATACCGCGATTTCAGCAGTGTCACCTTTAAAGGAAAGATGTCTTTCTAAGGAGGAACTATGAAAAAGTTCATTCCATTTGCATTAATCACCGTTTGCGGTACCGCGCTTTTCGCCGAAGAAAGTTCACAGGCAAAGGAGGCTGCGGAACAAAAGTCTTCGATGGAATATTCGGTGACGACTTCAGGCGCGTATTATCTCGAAGCGGATCATAAAACCGGCTCCTCGCATTTTTCAGGTGTAAGCGGGCCATATGACGGCGTAGAGGCGGTCACCGAATTCGATGCAACCTACACCATGCCGTTCTTGAATGGCGATGACGATCTTACCGCCGACAACCACTTGGCCCTTAAGCTTGGACTGGAGCTTTCCCCCGTGACCGTGGCACCTGTCGCCTCCGTAACCTTCTCCCCCATCGCCTTCCTTGAATTTGCCGTGGGTGGTACAGCAGGCACAGGCTGGAACATCAGCGACTGGTTCCAGGGAATGGCCGCATACAACGAAGCCAAGCCCGAATACAAGGACTTGACGCCCTTTGCACACTGGTACTTGTACGGTTGGGCAAGCGGCTGTTTTATGTTTGACCTTGCCGCCTTATGGGAAGGCGACTGGCATCATGTCGTAATGACCGCCACATACAAGGCTGGCTACCAGAAATTGACAGGTACCGACAGCGACGTATGGCTTTGGCAGGCATCTGATGGAATGGCCTCTGGCTGGGTGTATGAGCAGGAATATTTCCTGGGCTACCAAATGCCCCTGACGGTTTCAATGATCGGCGTGGGAACAACAGTGAGTGGCCATTACAAGTCTAGCGATTACGGTAAATTCTCAAAGAATTACGACGGAGACTTTAGGACCATCGACATTTGGCCTATGGCCGAAATTACGCTGAACAAGACCAACCAGATCTATGTGGTAGTCGACTTCACTACACGCCGTAGCTTCAAGGAAAAATACGAAGACAGTGAACACGAGCCACTAATGACCAAGACAGGGCGTGAATGGCTACTGGATGCCATTGCATTGCAGTGGAAGCACGTGTTCTAAAATGGCGCCAGATGGCGCCTTTTCTAATTGCGGGTTTTATTTTTTTATGCAACGAACAGATAATCCAGTACTTCGGTCGATTTCCGTTTCATAGACTAGATCATGAAAATCTAAGGAATCGACAACCATCGCACGAGCGGTATAACTATCTCTTCCCATACGAATGCTCCAAAAAGCCGCTATACCTTCTGCGGAATTAAAACAACGTTCATGATTACAATGATAAACATTATTTGAGAATGCCCCTACAGGCATTGCAGAAAAGCCCAGTTCATTGGTCCCGTTAGACGAATTGCACCACCCTTGCTGGGTTTTAATTGCAAGCTGGTCTCTATTTGCGCTTTTATACAGCTTTAGGAAATCCGTCGTATCAGGAACACGCCAACCCGGAGGACAGATTCCCTGATCTTTTCCCGGATATTCACAGACGTCATCAATATATTCGCATTTTGACGGGTCAAAAGGTTTCGCAAGGTAGTTGATTGAATCAACGGTAGCCCCCCAAGTATACAGTCGGCCGGCCTTACGACAATTTTCTTCATCATTGTCATAACACCAACTGCCTCCTAAAAGACTCGGCATAGCAACACTATCAGCGTAGTTCAAGTTCTGGGCCATCCATACCTGTTCGCCAATTTGGATAGTCTTATAAACTTGATTATCCCTTTCATCGAGGAATTCGCCATACAATCCTTCCGCAAGCATTTCCTGATTCAGATTTTCCGTCGGAATGCAGCTATACTCCGTGCAATCGTATGTTCCCGAAGGCATCACCTTCGTTTCGCCCTTGCTTACGGGATTTTCACTTGAACTAGAAGATTGCGAATCACTGGACACAACACTATTATTGGAGCAAGGCGGCATTGGCTTTTTCACTAAAGTACTGCCATCGCACTTGTAAAAAGTCCAAGAATCGGTATCATACATCGTCATGCTATTCGGACAGTTGAAACTGATCTTTTCGACACCGACAAGCGTAATGGATGCCATACCGCTCTTGTAGCATTCTTCAACAGAAGAACTCGACTTTTCTTTAACGAATGAAGACGAGCTATACTGCTCATTGAAAAAGTCTTCTAGCACCTGCGAGCTACTGCTAAAAACAACAGACGAACTGGAACGAGCCGAAGATTCAGAGCTATCCAGCCTCGGTTTGTCGACATCCGAAGGATTTTCCTTGGAACCCTCTGCCAAAACAGCATTTCCGCCATTATCGCACGCACCCAGGAAGAAAGCCCCGCACAAGAAGGCAATCGGCATTGCCACTTTTCTAACAAATTTCATAAGCGCCTCCTAACGCATTTTCGATAAAAATACAAAAAGAGCTCCAAAACATTTGGAGCGCTAGGACAAAAGGGACTTTTAAAAGGGACTTTGGGGCCTAGTTTATACGCAAAAAAGGCCTTTATACGTTGTAAGATACGACTGCATCGATTTTTTCGTTCCAGCAATTCGTACGTTCTCGGAGAACTTCGCAGCCAGAATCATAGATGCACAAGAAGCAAACTTCGTTCACAACTTCGTAATCGGAGCCGCCGTTGAATACGTTCGCGTTGCCGTATTCTTCGCGGTCTTTCCACAGATAGACTTTGCAGGCATTCTGCGCCGAAACCGCCTTGCAATAAGCGGAGAGAACATCTTCGGAGAGGTCGGCGGCGCACGTAGCGCCAGAACCCGCTTCAGGCGAAGCAAGAATTTCGGCAAGCGAAATGACCCGCGTGCCGTCCTTCGCCAAAATTCTACCTGAGATGTTGTATTCGACTTCCATTTATTTCGATTCAGTAGACTCGGCCGCTTCGGCAGCCTTTGCAGCCTTGTCGGCGGCCTGTTCAAGACGAGCGGGCTTTTTGGCGAGGTTACGGATGAGGCCGAACAACGCAGAAAGTTCGTTGCGAGTCGGGTGCAGGCGCTGCAGGAGCGTATTGAGGAAGTTGTCGCGCCAGGACTGGTCGTGATACTGACCGGTCAGGTAACGGTCCAGGAACTTCTTGAAGCTATCGATCTGTTCGATGGTCGCCGGAGCAGTCTCGCAGGCACCCTTGCTTCCACGCTTCGCGCGGCCTTCGCCATTGGCAAGCGCACCGCTGCGGCAAAGTTCGTAGAGGCCCACCGTTACCGCCTGCGCGAGGTTCAAGCTCATGAGCCCCGGTACAGGAATTTCGCACTGGTAGGTGCAAGCGTTCACTTCTTCGGTTTCAAGCCCGCATGATTCACGGCCGAACACCAGCGCAATCGTTCCGTCTTCGGGCAACAATTCCGACAGCCCAGGCATCATCGTGTGCTTGATGGCAGAACCGTAAATACGGCGGCTAAACGCAACCGCACAGGCGCAATCACCAATGGCATCTTCGAACTTGTGCACGATAGTCGCCTTATCCAAGACCTCGTGGCTGTTCGGTGCCGTGTGGTAAGAATTTTCGATGACCTTGTCACGCCTCGGGTAGACGATATAAAGTTCGTCGAGGGCGTAGCAGTGCATGGCGCGGGCTACAAAGCCCACATTGTGCGGATGTTCCGGTTCAACTAAAACGACTCTGAATTTTCTCATTTTAAATCCTGGATCCTTCGACTTCGGGCTGCGCCCTCCGCTCAGGATGACACCTCAATTAATTTTCCACTTAAAACCGCGACCGCGGATTTCGTTTTCGATTGTTTCGCCGGGCTGAATGTCGGCTCCAGCATAAATCACAGAATGCTTGATGGTCACACCAGCGGGCAATTTTACACTAGGTTCAACGACAGCTTCGTTCATGTCGCGGCCAAGTTCCTTGAGGCGAGCCTCCACCGCCGACATCAGGCCTTCGGGCGAGCCCATGTCAATCCAGGTCGCATGCAGCTGCGTCATGTCCACGAACGGTGCGCGACCCGCCGCAATTTCTTGCTTCCAGAATTCACGGATATCGAATTCCCCGTCGCGGATTCGCGAAAGAGCCTCGTCGCTGTACCAAGAAACGCCAGAGAACGTAGCGGGCATACCCTCTTCGCTACCGAAACGGCCAACCACGCCCGCCAAGCGACCATCAGGCCCCACGCGGAAGGTATTCACCTTCGGGAAATCGACTGCGAGCAAGGCCACCTGCGGGCCGTTCGGCTGGGCGGCCAATGCCTGCGCATTCCGAACAAAAGCGGTCAGGTCAAAATTGCAATAGGCATCCCCATTCATAATCAGGAGGCCGCCACGGTAGCCTTCATTATAAATACGCTTGAGCGGCCCCGCCGTTCCAAGGATTTCGGGCAGTTCCACCCAGACTTTTTCGAAGCCAAGCTTCTCCCCTGCCGCCACCACCTGATCTGCCAGGTAATGCGCATTTGCGTGTAAACGAATGTTACCAATCGCACGCGCCTTTCGGGCCTGCAAATCCAGAATCGAGGCGTCCACCACGGGTACGAGCGGCTTCGGCATATCGTTTGTAAGCGGGCGCAATCGCGTTCCGAGACCCGCCGCCAAAATCAACACATTCAGGGAATCCTTTTCCATCATAAACAAAGATAGAAAAAGCGTCTCTAAAAAAATTTAACAAGCCGCTACAAAGCAACAATTCTATTTTTTAGGCATGAAGAAACGTTACATCGCCCTTATCGTTCTCGCGGTATTGATCGTAATCGTCATTGCCGCCCTAAAACTCGGACCCGGCATCGCCAAAGACTATGTGGTCGCCCACTCCGAAGAACTCATCGGCCGCAAGATGAAAATCGAAAACGTGGAATTCAGCCCGTTCTCGTTCACCGTCACCGTCGATGATTTCGCCATCTACGAGACCGACGGCACCACGCCATTCGTTGCCTTCGAAAAGTTCCGCATCAACGCAAACCCCACGCGCCTCCTCAAAAAGGAAATCAGCGTGAGCGAAATCTACCTGAAGGGCCTGTATACGCGCGTCACGCAGAAAGGAAGCCAATTCAACTTCAGCGACATTTTGGACAAATTTGCAGCCGACAGCACCGCAGATTCCTCCGCTACAAAAGCCTCTGCAGCCTCCACGCAGAAGCAAGACGCAGACACGGCGCAGGCAATCAACCTCGACCCCACTGAATCAATCGGCTTTAGCGTCGCCCTCGAAAACATCACGCTCGAAAAGGGCAACATCATTTACGAAGACCTCAAGGTCGGCTCCAAAATTCACCTCGAAGACTTCTCCGTCGCTATTCCCGCCGTGTACTTCAGCAACAAGAACACCGACATCGGCGTGAACCTCAAGTTCGCCAACGGCGGTGACCTCGGCGTGAAAGTGCAGTTCAACATGAAGACGCAGGACTTCGGCGTGAACGTGACGCTCAACAAGCTCGCACTTGCTATCGCCAAGCCCTACCTCAAGGATTTTATCAACTACAAGGATTTCGAAGGCTCGCTCGGTGTGAACCTGAATGTAGCAGGCAATGTCAACCACATTCTCGCCTCGAACGTGAGCGGTACGGTCGCCGTTGACGGCATCAAGCTCACTGAAACCAGCGGCAATGTCATCGGCGTTTCGCACGTGGGAGTCGGCATCGCCAAGGCCAACCTGGACCAGATGGATTTCCGCGTCGACTCGGTTGTCGTCGACGGAGCATCCGCGCACCTCGACCTGTTCAAGGACGGCAAGACCAACATCGACGTTCTGCTCGAACCGATCATGAAGCCCGCCAAGAGCAACACTGCCGATTCTACCGTAGAAGAACCGAAATCTGACGAAAAGTCCAAGCCGCTCAAGGCGATTGTGAACAAGCTCGCCGTTGTAAACACCACCGTTTCGGCAACGGACCACACGCCCAAGCAACCGTTCAACTACAAGGTCAGCAACATCGCTGTCAATGGTTCGAACATCAACTTCAACACGCCCTGCGCCATCAACGTGACGGCAGCTTTCCCCGAAGGCGGCTCGCTTTCGCTCAAATACAAGGGCGCGCTTTCCGACATCAGCACGATGGACGCCTACATCAGTGTGAAGAACCTCGCCCTCAAGCATTTCTCGCCGTATAGCCACCACTACACCGGCTACCCCATCAGTTCGGGCACCATGGCATTCGCAAGCGAAAACAAGATGAGCGGCTGGAACATCGAAAGCAAGAACACCATCGACATCTACAACATCGACGTCGGCGACAAGGATTCGAACACCGACCCGGAATACACCGTTCCGATGAAAGTCGGCCTCTACATTCTCAAGGACAAAAACGACAAAATCCAGTTTGATGTTCCCGTGAAAGGCAACGTGAAAGATCCTGAATTTTCTTATGTGAAGATCGTTTGGAAAACCGTGATGAACCTGCTCATCAAAGTGGCACTTTCACCTTTCAAGGTTGTCGGCAATGTCGCCGCGACAGGTGCAGGCGCCGTCGGACTTGACCTCGGCAAGAATGACGAAATCCGCATTGACGCACTCGCCACATCGTTCAGCAGCGAACAGTATGCCAAGGCGCAAAAGATGGTGGAAGCTCTCGCCAAGGACAACAAGCTCAAGATGAACTTTGTCCAGACCTTCAACCTGAAGCGTACCGTTGACGCCTACAAGACCCGCAAGCTGAAAACAGAATTCTACAAGGCGACGCAGAACAAGACGACGCTCAACGAACTTGACGAAAAGGCCATCCAGGCTATCGCCGACAAGGACAGCGCCTACGCAGCCTACGCCGACGCACATGCCAAGGAACTCGATCGCAAGACACTCGAAAAAGAAATCCTTGAAATGGCCGAAGCCCGCAACCAGGAACTGCTCAAGACTCTACAACAGCAGCCTGGAGTCACCAAGAAGAACGTGACCGTGACGACGGCACCGCGCAGCGCACTCACGCCGAAAAAGGCGATGTACAAGGTGCAGATTGATGTGCAGTAGGCAGGGGGGGGAAGACTCCCCCTCACTACAAAAAAGGACGAGCGAAAAGCTCGTCTTTTTTTTCGTTACCCCTACTGCGGGGGCACCCCGCAAAACCCTGTAAGCGAGAGTCGCAGCCATGCTTGCATGGCTATGACCGAGCGTCATGGGTTTCTGTAACGCCCCGGTTAGTCTCTCAAGAATCCCGTGAGCGGGTCGGAGGCGGAAGCGCCGCGAGTCAATACGCGGCCAAGGCCAGCCAAGTAGGCCTTGCGGCCCGCTTCGATGGCAAGCTTGAAACTCTGCGCCATGAGCGGTAAGTCGCCAGCGGTCGCAAGTGCTGTATTCGCCATAATAGCGGCAGCACCCATTTCCATCGCGGCACAAGCTTCGGAGGGTTTGCCGATACCCGCATCCACGATAATCGGAAGATCGATTTCATCGATGAGAATCTGGATGAATTCGCGAGTCGAAAGCCCCTTATTGCTTCCAATCGGAGCGGCGAGCGGCATCACGGCTGCGGCACCCGCGTTCGCGAGGTCGCGCGCCACATTCAAATCCGGGTACATGTAAGGCATCACCACGAAACCTTCTTTTGCCAAGGTTTCTGTCGCCTTGATGGTTTCGTAGTTGTCGGGCAAAAGATACTTGGTGTCGCGCATGATTTCGATTTTAACGAAATCACCGCAGCCGAGTTCGCGGGAAAGGCGCGCGATGCGCACCGCCTCGGCGGCGTTGCGTGCGCCTGACGTATTCGGCAACAGAGTCACACCCTTCGGAATATAGTCCAAGATATTCTCGTGGTCCTTGGTGTTCGCCCGGCGCACCGCGAGGGTCACAATCTGTGCCCCGGCATCGCGCACAGCAGCCTCAATCAACTTAAGGGAATACTTGCCGGAACCTAAAATGAAACGGGAACTGAATTCGTGACCGCCAATAACAAGAGCATCTTTCTTTTCGTCCATAATACTTTACCTTAATCCACCTATTCCAAAATAAAATTTAGAATTTCTCAACGGCTTTCTAATGCCTCCACCACCTGCAAATCGGCAGGGAGCCAATCCACAGAACGCAACTCTGCCTGAGAAAGCCATCTAGAAGCTTCGTGTTCCAGAAGTTCCGGAGCCTTTCCGCCCGCAATCGTACATAGATAGCAATGCATGGTCAAGTGAAAAGCAGGATAATCATATTCTACGGTGCATACAAAATCACCGACAAGAACATCGACGGCAAGTTCTTCTTTAAGTTCGCGAACCAACGCCTGTTCGGGAGTTTCGCCGAATTCCATTTTTCCACCGGGAAATTCCCAATAATCCTTGTAGTCGCCATAACCTCGCTGAGTGGCAAGCACCTTGGTACCGGCTGTTCGCCAAGTCCCATCACAAATAATACCCGCCACGACTTCAATCGTTTTCATGGCGGGTAATTTAGAAATTTTACGGAATAAAGGCTACTTGATCACAATGCGGAAGATCCGTCCACCCTCTTGAGGCTTGACCAGGTAAGAACCAGGACGCTTGACCAGGGCGGTCATTTTCGCCTGAATGTTTACTAGCTCAGTATCAGAGAACCTTGCAATCAAGCGTCCCTGCATGTCGAATACATTGTAGTTCGATACGCCAGGTGAGCCCAATAGAGTCGGACGATTTCCAATCGCAGTTGTTGAATCCCCTGTTGAATCAGATACTCCGCACTTATCGGCTTTACAAAGTTCCAGCCAGTCGATGTTCACATAGTTGCCCACAATTTCAAGTTTGAGCACATGGTCACCCGCATCAAGATTCACCTTGCCCGCATCGTATGTAGAATAAGTTTCCCAGTCAGCGCCTTGCGGGAAAACGACATCGTCCTTGACAACCTTGTCATCCACATACAACTTAACGCCAGTATTTTCGGAAGAAGTTGCGTAGCTCACGGACAAGCCATACTCACCCGCTTCGGCTACCTTCACCGTGTATTCGAGCCATTCGCCTTCCTGCGTGTAGCCGATGGCGTAGCCATTGCCCGCCTTTACGATATCAACAGCATCGTCGCGGTACTCGCCACCCTTGTTATCGTCATCCTTGTCGAGGAATGACTTGCCTGAGCCACCGACATCGTAATTTTCGACTTCAATTTTTCCCGGAATTGCAGCGGCAACATCTTTATAAGGCGCCTGGGGAATAATCGGCGTAACGTACACGCGGTAACCATACTTGGTATTCGTAATGTTTACCGGCACCGTAATCTTGCCGTCACTTACATCATATTCCTTGTCTGACACCGGAGTCGTCGATGGAACAGCCTTGTCCTTGTCTTCCCATACCACATATTCCACAGCCACATTCACCTTGTTTCCAAATGCAGCGGGAATCCCCGAGATATTCACGTTTACATCGCCCAAAGTATTGCCTCCAAGCACAATGCTTGCAAAGCCTTTCTTCTTGTCAAGGGCGGCAAAGCCGTCTACGCCGTCGCTCTTGTCATTGGGCGGCGTAACCTTAGCCATGTAGCCGCTCATATCACCGTACCACTTATACAGCCACCAACCGCCACCGCGCTCGTTGTTCTTGGTGAGCAAGCTACCCAATCGTCCCGGAAGCGGTACAAACCACCAAGAAATCATAGCGCTTTCGACACCGTGGCGTTCGAATTTGGCGATAAACGGAACAGATAGACCCGGGCAGCCTTCTTCGCTATGTTCCGTCGAAGAATATTCGTTGATACTCAACGGACGCGGCTTGACGTTGTATTTCTTTTCGAGTGCACGATACGTCTCGACAGCCCCCACAAAACCGCCACTACCCCACTGGTGCCAGCTGACCACGTCGGGCATGCAGTTGTTCTGCGAGCAGTATTTCACGAACTCTTCCATCTTAGATGCATGATAAAAAGAATACGATGGTCCGATAATTTTTGCACCCGGGTCAAGCTTGCGAATCAAATCATAAGTCTGCTTCCAAAGGCCCGAATTGAAATCTATGCCCGAAACTTTCCAGGTATCGTTCGGCTCATTCCAGATTTCGTAACCATCGAAATTCTTGTTGCTTGATTTGAGCTTGTCGTTAATGACCGAAGTCACCTCGTTTTTCCAGTGGTCCATGTTCTGGAACTTGTAGGGCCAACCAGGCAAGACGTCGGCCAAGCGAATTTGGATTTTGGCACCGATGCTTTCGACACGCGGAGCAACGAGGAACGCACCACCGATGCCCTGCTGACGGCCGCTACCGCTACGAGCCGGTGAAAGAAAAACGTTCGGCTTTAGGGGCGCCACGTCTTTCCCGATATCGCTCGGAAGTGTCTCAGTAAGGCCGTAAAGCGATCCCGTGGCCACATGGGTTACCGGCTTAATGCTGTCCCCCAGGCTCACGTTCAGATTGACAGCCGCGTCCGAAAAGGCGGCCAAGGCTAAAATAGCTGCAAAACTGTTTATCTTTTTCATAAACATCTCCAAAAATCACCAATAAAAAAATACCCCCTTTTAAAGGGGTTTTCACATACACTTTGTATCTTTCTATGGATGGATTGTCAACGGGACCTGCGCATTTTCTTACGCAAAATCAACAATGATACGCACAACGGTCAGGGCCTGATGGGCGGCACAGAGCATCACGCGCGGGGCAATCAAGCCGATTCCGTCATTCACATCGCTTTTGCCGTCACCGCAAACATAAAAGCATTTGGTCACCTTGCGGGTCGTAATTGAATTGCCGCTATCGTAGCCGGCCATTCCAGAAGCCGCGACTAGGTACTTTTCAGGCATATTTTCGAGCACCATATTCACAAGCATCGCCTTCGCCTCGGCATTGTCAAACGCCTCGCAAACCACGTCGGCCTTCGCCAGGAGCGGGACCGCATTCTCGGCAGTCACCTTTTCAAAGTGAGTTTCAAATTCCGTGTACGGGGCAATCTCTTTCAAGTTCGCAAGCAACGCCTCAGGCTTCGGCATTCCCACCTGGTTCGCCTTGTACTGCTGACGATGCAAGTTCGTCACATCGACGCAATCGAAATCAACCAGAATCAGCCTGCCGACTCCGGCCCGCGCCAAAGAAATCGCGATATTTGAACCAAGCCCGCCCAAGCCGCAAACGGCAACCGTTGCCGCCAGCAACTTTCGCACAGCCTCTGCACCCTGCCGCTTTTCAAGCGCAGTAAGCATTTCTTCGCGAGTCGGCACGCGGAAATCGCACATCTGCGAAATTTCGGATTGCATCACCCGCCGCCTACAAAGTTCACAACCTCGACGACATCGCCATCGGCAAGCACCGTCTCGGCATACTTTGCCTTCGGAACAATTTCCTCGTTCCGTTCCACCGCGATGCGCACGGTATTGTACCCCGCTTCCGCAAGGTATTCGGCAACGGTCTTGCCAGCCGCATCGACACTCTGTCCATTAATCGTAAGCATAGAACAAATATAGGAAATCAGAACATCACCCTGTACGGGATTTGCTTGTCGAAAGAGCGACCCTTGAGGTCACGGTAGCCATTGCGGGGGCGCATTTCGCCCGCACGGAGGGCTCGATTATCGCGGGTATCGATCCGGCGGATTGCATCCGTCGAATCCTTCACGCCCTCGTCGAACTTGATGTTGCCTACGAGCATTTCGCCGCCTAGGCCTTCCGCCGTCAGGTAGAAGTCCTGCACGCCCTTGAGTTCCGGCAGGTTGCTGCAGCGCACGTCAATCCACTTGCTCGCGTCACCCGCCGAGGGCAATTCGCATTTCGAAATCACGTTGCCCTTCTTGCTATCCTTGCGGATGTTCAGTGTGCCGCCGGTTCCGTTCTTCACCTGCACAAGCACGCCCGGGCCCACGATGGAATCAGTAATCACGTTCTCGAAAATCGCATAGCCGCCATCCTTGATGGCGAACTCGTCATCAGCCGTCAAACGCACGCGGATGCCGTTGTCAAAGCCGTTCGCCGGAATCGTATCGCGGATAATGCGCAAGAAGTCAAGGCGGTCGAGTTCCGCATAGTGCTTGCCCTTCGTAATTTCGATGAAGTTCGAGCCGCGCTTGAGTTTCGCGGGAATGTACACCACCGACTTCTCGGGGAAAGCGCTCCACGCGCCCGTCAGCGGCAGTTGCACTTCCTGGTTCTTGCCGTTGATGCTCACGAAGTGTGAACTGCCGTTCGCGCCGTCTTCGGTCCAGTTGTTATCGTAGCGGTAGCGAATCAGGTACTCGCCCGCCTGCGGGATAATCATCGGCAGGCGAATCTTGCTGTCTTCGTAGTTGATGTAGGCGCAGAACTCGCCGTTCGACGCATCGGAACTGCTCGAGATATCCACGTGCGTCAAGGCGCCATGTTCCGCCTCGGCACTCAGGTAACGCCCGAGGAAGGGCTGCCCGAGTTCAGGCCAGCCATCATCGGTATAGACGATGTCGCGAACTTGTATGTAAGAATTTCCGCCGTCGTTCTTGTCGTAGTAATGGTTCACGAAACGCTGGCGGTTCACGTCCTGGAACGCCTCGCCGCCCGCAGGCCCGTAGTAGCGCCCGTAACGGCTCAACAGAATCGTGCCGCCGCCATTCAAGAGCGCCTTGCCGCTGCGGTCCACGTACCCGCCGTCAATGCGGTTGGAACGCCCCACCGTCGTCTTGTAGGAATTGTTCTCGAGATCGGCACCCTTCTTGCAGCAGTTGTCCCACGCCGTAAACAGGTAGTAGTAACCGTCGTGCTCGATGAGGCTTGCGCCCTCGATGCCCGAACCGCCGCGGTTCGCGATGTTCTGCATCTTCGCACCGTCTTTCACCTTGCCCGTTTTCTCGTCCAGTTCAAGAATGTGGATGCCCGTGCCCCACGAACCGAACGCCATCCAGACCTTGCCATCGTTGTCCTTCAGCACCGCCGCGTCAATCGCGTTGTAGGCGTCGCTCTTGACCGTGTGAATCACCTCGCCCATGTCCGTCCAGCCGTAGCCGGGTTTTGTCGGGTCGATTTCCTTGCTCGCCATGAAGCCCATGCCTGACGAGCGGATGCCCATCTCGGAACCGCAATAGTACATGCGGTATTCCCCGCCGATGTAATGAATGTCCGGCGCCCAGATGTCGATCATGTTCGGGGCGTAGTCGTAAAGCCACTGCGAAAACTTCGGCATGGCGGGCTCGCCGTTCTTCCAGTTCAGCGCGTCATCGGAAAACTGCATGAGCATGTGGTTGTCCGTCGTCGCGAGCGCATAGCCGTCCTCGTAACGGATGATGTCCGGGTCATGCCCCGCCCAGCGCGTCTCCTTCGCGTACCAATCGGCCGCAAAAGCCGAACAAGCTAAAGTAAGTATTGCCGCAGTCGTTACGGCAGATACCTTGCCAATCCCGAATTCCATTTTTCCTCGCTTTACCCATACACCACTCACTAAATTTACACTCCCCTAAGTCTTTCGTCAACCATCCAACAATCCAATGCCATTGATTTTTTCACAACAAGAAACAGCGTTTTTCAGCGTCTAACCGCTTGCGAACCCGCATAAATATTCAGAAGGCAGGTCTTATAAGGGCTCTTTATGAGCCGAAGTTAAACTGAAATCTATTCCGTTTTTTTATTATTGGAACATGATTAAAGAAACTATAGACGCATGGAAAAACTTTATCCTCGGTCTCTACGAAATTCTTTTCGTGCCGCTTCAAGAACACAAAGCGAAGGACATAACCTTCCGTTCCTTCTGCCTTATTCTTGGGTCTGTAATTGTCGTTGGCGGCGCTGCTGTCATTGCCGCGTGGGGACTGGTATTTTTCCTGTTTAGTCGTCTCTAAGGAGTTTTCAAGTCTTATAAGGGCTCTTTATGAGCCGAGGTAGGACCTCGTTCAAAACTCAAATTTCATCCCCTCCATTCTTCAAAACCGTTCCATTTTGTCAATATTTATTGACAATTTAATCAAAACAATATATATTTATTGACATCATGGGCAAAAAAAACGTAACTCTTCTGCCGAAAACCGGTAAAATCCTTGAACAGATGGGAGAACAAATCCGTCTGGCACGCATGCGTCGTAAAATTTCTGTTGCGCTTGCAGCCGAAAGGGCGGGCGTCAGCCGAGCATCGGTATGGGCGGTGGAAAAAGGTTCCGCGGCAGTGGCAATCGGCATTTACGCAGCAGTACTCCACGCCATAAGCGGCATGGACACCGACCTTCTCAAGGTCGCCGCAGACGACGAACTCGGACAAAAGCTCCACGACATCGAACTCCTGAAGAAATATCACCCGGAGGGCAAGTGAAGCAGATTTTGGTTTACGAAAACTGGCTGCGCACAGCCCCCACGCGCATCGGCACGCTCTTTGTGGAAGGCGCAAGAGGCAAAGAAGTCTGTTCATTCGAGTACGACAACGAATGGCTAAAGCACTTCGGTAGCTTTATGCTGGACCCGGACCTGTCCCTTTTCAAGGGTCGGCAGTTCGTTCCTGTCGGCAAGGAACTTTTCGGCATATTCGAAGATTCGTGCCCCGACCGGTGGGGACGCACGCTCATGGACCGGCGGGAATCCATAATCGCCCGCTCCGAATCGAGAAAGCCCCGAAAACTCATGGAAAGCGACTACCTGCTCGGCGTTCACGACATGTCACGCATGGGAGCTTTGCGGTTCAAAGCGAACGAGGACGGCCCCTTCCTTTCGGACGATTCCGACATGGCAGCCCCTCCGTGGGTCGCCCTCCGCAAACTAAACGACGCCGTAGCCGCATTCGAAAGCGACACCACGCACTCGGACAAATGGCTACAGATGCTAATTGCGCCGGGTTCCTCGTTAGGGGGCGCACGCCCTAAAGCAAACGTCATTGCACCGGATGGCAGCCTTTGGATAGCAAAGTTTCCTTCCAAGAACGACAAGATAAACTGCGGCGCTTGGGAAAAAACGGTCTATGAACTTGCGGAAATGTGCGGATTGAACGTTTCGGAAAGTCGCCTTGAAAAATTATCGCGATACGGTTCCACTTTTCTCGTAAAAAGATTTGACCGAAAATCCGATCGCAGAATCCACTTCACGTCGGCTATGGCCCTGCTCGGCCACACTGACGGGGACGATGACTGCGGATACACCGAAATCGCCTCCTTCATCAAGTCTGCCGGAGCAGCGCCCAAAAAGGACCTTCTTGAACTCTGGAAACGGATTGTATTCAACATCCTCGTATCCAACACCGACGACCACTTGCGCAACCATGGTTTTCTCTTGTCCGAAAAAGGGTGGACGCTTTCACCCCTATTCGACGTAAATCCGAATCCCTATGGGGAATTCCTTTCGCTGAACATTTCCGACAACGATTCCACACTATCATTGGAACTCGCCCAGGATGTTTGCGAACTTTACGGATTACCTGCGGCAAAGGCAAAGGCAACCATTACCGAAATGCAAAAAAACGTCAAAGCAAATTGGCGTAAAACCGCAACAAGGAACGGGATTTCCCGTAACGAACAATCCTTTATGGAAAGCGCCTTTGCATCTAAATCTTATAGGGGCTCTTTATGAGCTGAGGTAAAACCTCCGAAGGCTAGATTGCACTAAATGCACCAGGCCATATACGACGGGACCTTCATCACCCCGCCTTCAACCGAAAATTGTTTCGGGTGAATTATGAAACACCCGAACATAAGAAAAACGATAAACCAGCTTTTTAAAATCACCCCTTAGAACATCACCCGGTACGGGATTTGCTTGTCAAAACTGCGGCCCTTGAGGTCGCGGAAGGCCTTGCGGGCGGGTGCCGGAGAATCGTGGCGGACTGCACGCGGGGCAATCGCGGTCGTTCCGCTGCTGGAACTTTCCGGCGAAACCTCGCTGGAGCTTGAAATCGGGTCGCCACACGGTTCCTGGTTGCAGACAACCTGCATCGGCTCAAAGATGAGATTCCCGAGAATCGCCTCGCCGGAAATTCCCGATGCCGTCAGGTACAGGTCCTTGATGCCGCGCAGGCCCATATCGCCCGAGCATTTCGCCGCAGACCAGCCGTCACCCATGAGAGATCTATTTGACAGGTCACATGTGAAGACCGCAGTCCCGTCCTTCTTGCCGTCGCGAATCACGATCTTACCCGACGAAGCATTTTTCACCTGAAGGAAAACATTGCCGATATCCTTAAGCGAATCAAGCACCACGTTCTCGAAAATCGCATAGCCGCCGTCCTTGATGGCGAACTCGTCGTCCTTCGTGAGACGCACGCGGATGCCGTTGTCAAAGCCATTTGCGGGAATCGTATCACGGATAATGCGCAAGAAGTCGATGCGGTCGAGTTCCGCAAAATTTCCGTTCGGCGAAGGATCGATTTCGATGAAGTTGCCACCGCGCTTGAGTTTCGCAGGCACCATCACCACAGAATTTTCGGGGAAAGTGCCCCAGGAACCCGTCGGCGGAAGCGTCACCGTCTGCGACTTGCCATTCACTGTCACCTTGTGCGTCGCGGCCGCATCGCCACCGTTCGCGTAGCGGTAACGCAGCAGGTAATCGCCCGCCTGCATAATGTTCATCGGCAGTCGAATCTTGGAGCCCTCGGTATTCACGTACGCAAGGTATTCCCCGTTCGATGCAGTACTGCTCGAAGAAATCACGAGGTCACCCGACACCGCACGCGTGAGCGCGCCATGCTCGACTTCGGCGCTCAAATAACGCCCGAGGAAGGGCTGTCCCATCTCAGCCCAGTTATCCTCGGTGAAGACGACATCACGAATGTGGATATGGTTGAACTTGTCGCCTGCGTTATCGTAATAATGATGCACAAATCGCACGCGGTTCAGGTCCTGGAAGGCTTCGCCGCCGCCCGGGCCCACATAGCGCCCGTAACGCTCCAAAAGAATCGTGCCGCCACCATTAGCCATGTCGTAGCCAGCACGGTCTTTGTACGGACCAGTTACTTTGTCTGCACGGCCGTAAGCAGTCTTGTACGTTGTCTGCTCGATGTTTGCACCCTGCTGGCAGCACTTGTCCCATGCGGTAAACAAGAAATACTGTCCGTTATGCTCAATCAGGCTCGGGCCTTCTTCAGCTCCGCCACTCGCCTTACTTGTACGACGCGCAATGTTGTAGACCGTCTTGTCGTCGCTCGCCTGGTAGCCTGTCGTTGCGTCCAACTTAATCAGCTGAATGCCGAGTCCGAACGAACCGAACGCCATCCAGTAATTGCCCTCGGTGTCACGCACCACGTCGGCGTCAATCGCGTTGTATTTGTCCGTCCCGTCCTTGGTATGGAAAACGTGGCCATGGTCCTTCCAGCCGTAGCCCGTTGAGCCCGGCATAATCGATGTCGTCGATTGATAGCCGATAGCCGAATTGCGTTTGCCGAATTCCGACACGCAGTAGTAAACGCGGTACTCGCCGTTCATGTAGAAAATGTCCGGAGCCCAGATGCCCTCGGTCTTGGGCGCATAGGTGTAGGCCCACTGCGGAACCCCACTCACGGTCGCCCTGTGGTCGCGCCAAGTGTAGGCATCTTCCGATGTCCACAGTTGCAAATTGTTGTTCGTGCTCATAAGGGCGTAGCCGTCCTCGTAGCGCACCATGCTCGGGTCATGACCCGGTTGCAAATTGTCCTTCGCGTACCAGTCGGCCGCGAAGGTTGCGGTGGCACCCAAAGCCATCGCAACGCCCAACGCACCACGAAATTCCAAGCACATAAAACACTCCCTGACGGTTTACGATTAATATACCTTTTATTTTAGCGAAAGTCAATGTAATTTTTATTAAAAGTCCACAATTAAGCAAAATTTAAGATACATTTACATATTTTACATACAACAAACAAATAAAAAGTCTACATTAAGTTCTGGATCCCGCACTACGTGCAGGATGACAGAGGGTGGAACATGCAGGATGACTGAGGGGGGAACATGCAGGATGACAGAGGGGGGACATACCCCTCATCCAAAAAGATTGTATACGAAATCACACTTTTTTGCAAATAACAAAAAAACAGACAACATCCATCTTAATTTATCACAAAATTTCTATCATTGTGACATTATTTTAAGATATTAGGAGATTAAAATGAAAAAAATTATCGCACTCGCCATTTTCTTGATGGCATTTACCAGCGCATCCGCAGCAATCAACAGCCCCAACGTGTTCGGCGCCAGCCTCACCGAAGGTTCCGTTATCTTCCAGGGTAAAAATGCTCCCGACTTTGGCGACTACAGCGCATCGTACACGCAGCTGGCTTTCGACGCCTTGATCGGATTCAATTCCCGCATCGGCCTCCATACAGGACTTGGCCTGATGCTGAACGTCGCAACATTTACCAACGGTGATGACGACACTGGCTACGGCACCCACAGCAGCGACGACGTCGATGACGACATGACCATCGGCATGGCCATCACGATTCCCGCCATGGCACGCTTCTACCTTTCCAACAGCTTCTTCATGGAAGCGGGCGCCACCTTCGATATCAACCTTTTCGAACAGTGGTACTCGGGTTACGCCGAAGAATGGGATAGCAACGACGAGCAGAAACTCCTGAACGTGGAACTCGGCGCTGGCCTCGGTTTTACTCTGGGCTTCGGTCTTGAATTCAACTTCAGGTACACCTACGGCGTGACCGATATGTACAAGCATGCCGAATGGTCCAATTCCCGCCTCAGCCTCGGCATCGGTTACTGGTTCAACTACAGGTAACCAAAACCGACAAGCGATTTTCGACCCGCTCACCCGAGCGGGTTCTTTTTTATTTAGAACAGCGTTTTCAGACCGAAGCCTATAATTCCGTCCAAGTAATTTTCGCCGTTTCGTAACGCATAGTAAAGATTCACGCTCCAGTTGCCGCGATATTGCGTAAAGGCGACACCATAATCATGCTCACGTTTCCAGCCGTGATCAGGCGAAAATGCACGGTAAAGGCCCGGCTGGTAGAAAACCTCGATTGAAAGGTCGTAACCATATTGCCACAGCAGCGCCATTTCCGAATACCCATAGGCACGACTACGCACGAATCGCACATCCATCCCCCTGAAGCTATCCATGCCGCCGAGCGCAAAGTAATCCAGTCGGTCAAGAGTCGCGTCGGTCGGGAAAATGCCGCCGGCGGCACCGCTGAAGCGCGTCATCCAATTTCCGTAGAACGGGATATAGTGAACAAGCTTCGCGCCCGCCCGCAAGAAGTTGTCAAGCGAATCCGGGCGGGCCATGTTCCAGACGACCGAGCCCTTAAAGCGCGTACCCGAGCGGGGCAGCACAAATCGGTCCAGCGAAACATAAGACAGTTCAAGCGAAGAAGTCTTGCGGTTATTGCCTACGCCCAGGAAAATGCCCACGTTAAAATCGAAGCCGATGTCGCGCGAAACACCTAGTTCACCATAAGCCTCGCGCGTCGAAGAATCTTCATCGAAGTAACCACGCGCGACAACATCCCAGGCGGTCCCCAGAATCCATGGTTCCTTGTAGGAGCCTTCCAGGCGGCGTGCTTCGTCGGAGGTGAAACCTTGCAAGAAAAGGTCGCGCGCAGTCCCGCGGATATTGTAAAGCGAAACATTCACGTTGCCTTCCCACACGTCGGTCTCGCTGGAATAAGTCAAAAGCGCATACGCCTCCGAAACGGCCGCCGCCTGCATCCGATACACAGGAATAATGCGGTTACGGCTCGGGTCACGATACATCTGCACGGGCGCCACACGGTCGTAATAGCCGATTCGCGCCAACTTCATATCGGAGCGTTCGAGGTCCTGCATCGACACCAAATCACCGGCAATAATCCCCGTCTGCCGACGGAATACCTCGAGGCGGCTACCCGACGAATCCAGGTTTTCAGGTTCAGCCCACACCCACGCCAAGCCGCGTTGCATCTGCAAAGTCAAGACTCCTGCGCTATCTACATTTCCCGAAAGTTTTGCCGCCAGGAATCCGTGATTTTCATAATAGCGCAAAAGCTGGTCCCGAGCAAGAGTCCAGTTTTCGCAAGGTTCGCCCACGACAGAGGCCATTTGCGACTCGTCATAAAGTTCATGGTCACCCGACCACTGCACCGCCGCGATTCGACAATCCGCCGCAACCCCATGCGTACAAAGCACGAGCAATGCTATAAAATGCAGCAAGAGAATCCGAGGATTTCGGCGCAACTCAACAACATTTCCATTTATCCGATCCATTTTCATCAAAAAATCTTCTTTTTAGTTTCCGTCAGTCGTTTCACTCCTTCCAGAATGACGCCCCCTGGTAAATTCCTCTTCCCTCATTTCACATCTCGCCTTCCAGAATGACACCGCCTGGTTAATTCCTCATTTCACATCACACATCAAAAGTACGCCCTCGCCTCGGTGCTCAATTTCTGGAAGATATTCTCTTCGGCATCGCCAAAACGCAAAATATAAAGACAACCCATTGATAAAAAGTCATTGATATCTACCGACAGCGAAAATTCAAAACGGTAAGTCAGTCCATCGTTGTACCCCGCCATCACCTGGTACGGAATAATATCGCCATGGCTATCCACCTGCACCACCGAGAAATTCGCATAGGAATTCACCTTTTTCTGCTTATGGTAACCGACGCGCAAAGCGCCTTCCCACAAATTCGCGTCAAATTTTCCCACTTCATAGCCGGAGCCGTCGGTGCCTTCGCCCGTACGGTAGCGCCCCAGCGGCTGCACGAAGAACCCCTGCAAGAAATCGAAGCGGTAACGCAATGAGCCATCGTAAATATCCCACTCCCATTCCTGCATCGCCGAAAGCTCGTTTTCCTGAACCAAGAGAGCACCACCGACAAAATGGTCCAGGTTGATTCGGTACCCCGCATCGAACTGATGCGAATACGATGTCTCGTAGTACGAAATCGAAGAAAGCTTCTTGTCGAACGAAGCGCCCGGCTTATACGCAAGCGACACACCCGACGGACGTTGCCAATCAACAAGGCCTTCCACCGCCATACGCCCCGAAGTCATGCGGTGCAACTGCGAACGATTCACCGGCGGGAAATAAATCTTGCGTCCCGTCGTGTCGCTCCCCTCGCCCTCATAAGAACCACCAAAAGTCACATCGCGCAAAAAACCTTCGCGAATTCCCAAGGCAAGCCCCGGATTAAAACGCAATTCCATATCGAATTCCGCATCGGACGAAAGCACCGCTCCCACGGAATCGTTTCGGCCCATTCCCTCGTAAACGAAGTCGCCGTTGTCCACGCCCTCGATATAACTCGCGGTCAAGCTATCGTAACGCACGTCGCCTGTTCCCGGAGCCACAGCCTTATACACCGCCGTGTAAATCTGCTCTTCGGTCATACCCAACTTGTACGAGACATTTCCCTGCACCCCCAGTTCCTCAGCACCAAAACGGGAATCCAGATTAGCAAGCCAGCTGTTTTCCGACTCCGAAGAATCCGTCCGCACGCGTTCATACTGCAACAGGTGCGACAAGGTGAAATAGCGGTTGTTGTAATTCGCCTCTTGCACCCAGGTCGACGCCCACAGGGAATCCGCCCATTCGTCTCCGTAGGTATCGCCACGGCGCTTTGCCATACGGCCCCCCACGCTTTCGCGGATTTCTCCTCGATCAAAGAAGATGCCGAAGCCGCTCGATGACTTTCCGTAAACCACCTCGTCCTCAACGCCTTCCTGATCGATTTTCGTAAAGCGCAAATCCCCCGTTCCAAAGGGGCGAACCATTCCCTGCAGGTATTCCGCATTGGCCGTTCCCTGGTAACGCTCCATTTCGCGCTCCTGCAGGCTCGATACGCGAATCAGCGAGAGCTCCCCTAAAGCATACCGGTTGCGATGCTGAACTCCGAGTTCACCCCTCGACGAATTCCAATCCTCGCCGGCATTGCGACGGTACCCCCACTGCGCCGAACCGAACCAATCACGGGCAAAGCGCGTACGCATCGTAAACTCATCGTGCAGCAGGTCGTCATCCAAGAACGAAGAATCCGCATACGCCAAGTCCCAGCGGTCGCGAAGTCCGTAAAGGTTCCAATCCAAATCCGTGCCGCGGAACTGCAAGATGTCAAAACCCTTCTGCACGCGGTTTCCGTAAACAGACATCGCCAAGGGAAAATGCAGCAAGTCACGCGTCGAGTCCGTTGTCACAAACCAGCGGAATGCGCGCCCCTCGGGGCCATCCACCTGCGACGAGACAATGTTGGAGTCGCTCCGGTTTAACGCCAGTTCAAAGTCCGCATAGAACTGCTGGTTATGCTGCACGCGCACGCGCGCATTCATACGTTCCGTTCGGTCGGGGCGATTGAGCGGCGGAAGCGTATCGTTACGGACAAATTCATCGCCACGATCCGCCTTGAGCATCGCATAATCCTCGTCGGTCCACACGCCGCGTTTCAGACGGTCCACATCGTTTTCCAACTTAAATCCGGAAACATCTAGGTACAGGTTCGGGTGGCGGTAACTTGCCGCCGCACCGTACAGGGTGTAGATATTGTCATTCTCGTAGGCATCGTATTCCACGCGGATTTCGTCGTCAAAACTCGGAACCACCGCCCCCTTGAAATCGAGCATACCGCCCGCATAATTCACCAAATAATCGCGACCGCGCGTCAAGCGCACCCCGTTCAGCCATACCGTTTCGGACTGCGGCACCACCGCGATAAAATTCCCTGCACCATCGAGCGAATAGCCAAGCTGCTGACCACTCACGCCACTAAAGGTATACGTATAGTGTTGCACCTCGTCGGTACCCACCACGCCACGCACCTGCGCAAAACCTCCGCCAAAATTTCCACGCACGCCCCCCATGGCCCCCAACGAAGCGCGTTCCACCCCCGTAAATCCCATCGAGGAATCCACCCAGGTCAAATCACCCAAGTGCAAAAAATAATGCGGAGATTCTACCCGAAAATAAATCTGGTCCACTTCGCGGAGTGTCGCCGTCGTCTGGTCACCCGCACGGCGCCCCACATCCGAAAGGAGAGCGTCCACATAGACACTGTCGGTCAACTTTCCCGTAATCGAAAGCCGCAGTTCCTGATCCACCTGCGTCCCGCCGTCGCCCACGGTCACCTGCACCGTCTTGTATCCGTGAGTCTCTATGGAATCATGCCGGGAAGCCGTATCCGAATTTTGAACAAACGAATTGCTCCGGGCCAAAAGGGACGGATTCCACACCGGCAGCGAATCGACATCCATGCCGAATGCGCATACCGCAAACAAGAAAAGTCCCAACCAGAACTGCCGGGACATCGCAACTACCTGTCGCTAGGTTCGATAATAAACTGCCGCGTAGACAAGAGCTTTCGGCCCGCCACCAGATCGACGCTCCACTCGCCCGCCTTCAGCATGGCAGGGGCAATCGTCGTAAGGCACACATCCTGCGCAATGTCGCAGGCAAGTTTCTGCACGGTATCGGCACCGTTAAACCAGATATGCATCAAGGTGTCATCCTTGAGCTGCAACGCCGAAGAAACCGTGGAATAATAATAGAGGCGCATTCCCTCTTCAAAGACACTATCGACACCGAATGGCGAACCGTTCACGATATGGCTACAGACGACACTCTGCGCAAGCGAAAGTTCCGCCTCGGCCGAATCGCGGATAGTCTCACGGCCCCAGTTGGCCACCAAGATCCAGTGAATCAAGAAACCCAAGAAAACGGCGATTACAAGAACCGTCGTCTTCCGCAAATTGCGTAGCGGAGGGAGTTTCGACACTGGGGCCTCCAGGAGTCCTTAACGAACCAGGCGGCTAGTATTCTGCGTAAAGGCAGGCACCGCGTCGACCAGCTTTTCCACCAACAGGCGGTTGAAGTCCTCGATACGGTTCGGCAGCTTGGAGCCCGGGAAAATCTGCACCAGCAAGAGAGCCTGGTCCACCGGGGAAATATAGATGGAGCGGTTTTCTCCGGAATAGGAAACCGACTGGAAATTTTCACCGCCGAGCATCATGCCCACCTGGCGTGCCGAGTCGAACGAAGCCGTACTCAACACTGCGAGCGGAGTCGCGTCAATTCCCAAGGAACCTACTTCTGCAATAATCGATCCATCACGATGGCAAAGGACAATGTATTCAGCCTTCACACTAGCCTGGTAGGCCATCATCAAGCGCTGAACCTTTTCGGCTTCATCAGAAAAAATGGTAAAATCGCTCATAATGCACCTTCGTTAAATTACTTCTTCTTAGGTACGTACGGACGCAATTCAATTTCGTCATCGGCATCGGCTTGAGGCTTGGCGACATCGCGACCGAAGGTCGGCATACGCGGAACCGTCGCTGCGGCACGGGGACGACCGAAGGGCGAAGACGTAGCTCCTTTCTGGAACAGACCGGCGCCGGCAGTCGAAGGCTGGGCAGGTGCACCAGGGGCAGCCGGCTGAGGCGGCTTGGCCGCAAACGAGGGCATGCGGAACGGTGAGGCGGCTGCAGGGGCTGCAGTGGGATGGCTCGGTGCCGGAGCGGCAGGCTGGGTTGCCTTGACCGAGACCCCTTCCTTGGTGAGGGAGACGTCGTGAACACCGGTATTACCGACATTCGCTGCTGCCTGACGGAGGAAGCCCTGCTTCACGTTAAACTTTTCAATCACCAGCATGGCAATCGTCTTCAAAGTCGTTACGACACCCTTACCGTTATGGGCGGTCGCCGGGAAGAACGGAACGTTGCGCGGGTTGAGTTCCGCATTCAGTTCGTCGAGCGTAAACACATTGTCCATGTCGCGCTTGTTGTACTGGAGCACGAAGGGCATATCGTCCAGGTCCATGCCGTAATCCTGCAAGTTCTGGCGCAGGTTCTGGAGGCTTTCCAGGTTTTCTGCCTGACGGGACCTCTGGGAGTCCGCCACAAAGACGATACCGTCTACACCGCGGAGCACCAACTTACGGGTACTGTTATAATAAACCTGACCAGGAACCGTATAGAGCTGGAAACGGGTCTTGAATCCCTTGATATCACCCAAGTTCAGGGGCAAAAAGTCGAAAAAGAGCGTACGGTCACCTTCAGTTGCCAGGGACACCATATCGGTACGCTTGTCCTGGGGCATCTTCTGGTGAATCACCTGCAAATTGGTGGTCTTGCCGCTGAGGCCCGGTCCATAGTAAACGACTTTACAACTAATTTCTCGTGTAGCAAAATTTATCGAAGACATTACACATCCTTGATATATCTAATTCAAATTTAACAAAAAAGTAATTTTTGGGACAACTTCAGTCCCTATTTTACCATTCCAAATCGGAATATACAATTCTTTAGAGGCCCTTTTAGGCCTTATCTACCACGTGAACCGTGCGTTGCGGGAACGGAATCGTGATATTTTCCTCGGCAAAGCGCTTCTTGATCTCAGCGGTATACTTCCAGCGCAAGTTAAAATAGTCCTGCGTGCGTGCCCAGGCACGGAAGGTGACATTCACCGAACTGTCTTCCAGCGAAGACACAAAGAACTGCGGTTCAGGTTTCAGCAAGAAAAGCGGCTCCCCCGCCACGACATCGCGCATCACGTCCAGCGCCTTTTCCGGGGAGTCACCGTAGTCGATGCCCACCGTAATTTCAAGCCTGCGGAGCGGATTCTTGCTGAAATTGACAATCGGTTGCCCCCATAGGGCCGAATTCGGCGCCGAGACGAACAGACCATCCACCGTCTTGAAGGTAGTATTGAAAAGCCCGATTCCTACAATATTCCCCTTGATGCTGCCACACTCGATGTAGTCCCCCGCCTTGAACGGCCGCAGGAACAGCAGCAAAAGTCCCGACGCAATGTTCGAGAGCGTATCCTTAAGCGCAAGGCCAATCGCCAAGCTCGCCGCACCCACCATGGCCACGAGCCCCGCCGTGTTGACACCCAGCACGTGCAGAATTAGCAACAAAGTAACAATGTAGATGCAATAGGAAAAAAGCGAGTAAATCAGCGGTTTGGCCGCCTTGTCGAAGCCCTTGTTTTCGGCATGATCGATAGCCCGCCTTAAAACGACCAACAGCACCTTCGCTACCACCAAGATGACTAACGCCATCAAGAGACGCTGCAACATGGAGTGATCCATCATGTGGTTCACCCAACTACCCAAAAATTCTTTCATCTTATCCATCAGGTGATAAAATAGAAAAATTTGATTTTCTTCGTTAAGAGAATTTGATGCGCGGGTCTACGAGTGTGTAGAGGATATCGCTAAATAGGCGACCGATCATCGCCATCAGACTGCTGAGAAAAATGACGCCCATGACCACGTTATAGTCGCGGTTCACCATGGAGTTGTAATAAAGCAGGCCCATGCCGTCGATATCAAAGACCTTCTCGATAAGGAGCGCCCCCGCAAACATCAGTGTGCAAATTTCGGAAAGGCGCGTTGCAATCGGGATGAGCGCGTTACGGAGCGCATGGCGAACGAGCGCCTGGTTAAAGCTCATGCCCTTCGCAAGGGCGGTACGCATATAGTCCTTGCCGAGTTCCTCGAGTGCAGAATTCTTCATCAGGAACGTGAGGAACGCGAATTCGCTGATCATGTAGCAGAAAATCGGCAGAATCAAATGATGCGCGAGATCCACAATCTTTTCAAAGAAGGTAAAGTCCTCAAAATCGTCGCTCGTGAGGCCGCCCAGCGGGAAAATGTCGAGGTACGAACCGCCCGCCAAGAAGATGATGAGCAAGATACCGAGAGCGTAGCCCGGCATCACATACCCCGAGAAAATCACGCCCGAAGAAAGCGAATCAAGCTTGCTCCCGTGATGCACCGCCTTCCAGAGGCCCAGCGGAATACAGACAAGGTAACTCAAGAAGAACGAAGTAATACCAAAGAACAGCGAAATCGGGAAACGGCTCGTAATCACGTCCCACACGGGGAGCCCGTAGGTGTAACTGGAGCCCAGATCCAGGTGCAGAACGTTCCAGAGCCACGTCAGGTAACGCTTCCAGGCGGGTTGGTCAAAACCGAAGTACGCCTGGATTTGCGCAATCTGGTCGGGAGAGAGCGCCTTGGACGCATCTACCCCGCCCTTCATGGCCGCGGCCTGCTGCACACGCGATATCATTTCCTCCACAGGTCCACCCGGCAACAGCTGGATAAGGATAAAGCATACCAGTGAAATCCCGATGAGGGTCGGGATCATCAAAAGTAGGCGGCGGAGGATATAAGAACGCATGACCTTACGACGCGATTAGCGCATCTTGCCGGAGCGGAGCACATCCATCATGTTGAAGGGCTTGGCGGTTCCGTTGGCGATGTGGCAAGCGAGGAAGTTCACGGCGTCTACGGTGCCTTCGGCGTAAATCTTGCGGCCGCACACGTTATGCTGGAATTCAAAGTGAACCGTACCGTCGGCGCTGTCGAGGCTGTAGGTGTGGAAGGCGTGACCGCCGAGGTATTCTTCGGGCACGTGCATGCGTTCCATCTGTTCCTTTTCATCGCGGACCTTTTCGATATCATCGACGGTGAAATCAAAGCCCATCTTCTGGAAGTCGCCCACCACGGCCTTCGCCGTACCGCTCGTATCGGCCTTGGTCTTCTGGTGGCTTTCGACCACGGAGAGCTTGTAGCCGCTGAATGCCGTCGGGAATTCCTTCGCCAAAAATTCAATCATCGTCTGGAAAGCGACAATCTGCTTTGCCATGTTCGGGGCAATCACGCTCGGGTGATTTGCGTCGGCAACGAGCTTGGCGAGCGCTTCGCGGTCGCCACCGGTGGTGCCCATCACGAACGGAATCTTGTGCTTTACGTAGAAAGCGGCGTTGTCGTTCACGGCCGTCGGGTGCGTGTAATCGATGCAAATGACATTCGGGTACTTTTCAAGAACTTCTGCGATGCGAGCTTCGCGGTTGCTCGGCTTCAAAAGCTGGATGGTCTTGCCGGCGACTTCGGCTTCGTTTTCAACGATAATTTCACCCGTCAGGGAATACGGAACGAGTTCGAGGCCACGGGCCACGCAGGTTTCGGCCACAATGCGGCCCATGTTGCCCGGAATACCATTTACCATCACTTGTACAGACATAAAATCTCCTAATTTTTTGATAATAAGATAGAAAAAGTCTCACCGACTACCATCCGCACCTCAATTTCAATCGGGCGAGTTCGCGACTATACGGCGAAACTTCTAATTATTTTAATATGCCATATCAATAGTTTCAGCTTACAAATCATTCATTTCACATACAATATAGTCGGATTGTCCTGTCCAGTTCCTCGGGCAAATCCTTAAGGCGATTCAGGTAGCGGAAGAAAAACAGCCACCTACCCAAAGCGCTGGAAGTCTTCTCGATGAAAAAGGGCACCTTCGAAAGCCTTCTTAAATGCCAAATCAACAAGCAAACCGCCTACAAGCTAAAAAGGCGAGGCTTTAAAGGTTAAATCACTAAATTTTATTTTCACTTACGCTTCAACTTAGCCAAGCTTTCAAAGGGAAGCAGCTCCCCCTCGTTTGTGTCGTTGCGGAGATCGTTGTATATGTTTCTGCAGTTAGCACAAATGCAGTGGAAGTTCTGACGAGTATTCTTTATTGTGCGTTTGCTTGGGAAAAAGTAATAGATGTTTTGAACACCACCGTAATTTAGGAACGCCAAATCAAAAACCTTTTCGTAATCGTAACCGCAGATTTCACACGCAGCCCCCCTTTTCTTCACAAGATCCAGTTGAAGAGGCACTACCATGCTGTAATGATATGTTTTAGGGACACTTTCTGTATTTGTTTCACACAAATTAGAAGCAAAATTCTTTTTCGCAGAGACACTAAAAGTGTTATAGAGAAAATCGACCCACAGCCATTCCAATTTCGTCCCGAGAGTGTCGTTCAGCACCATCCCCGAATGGCCTTCTTTCCATACATATCGAGGAAGCGCCTTTTCGAGGTCACGGATGCTGAGATGCGTGCCCCGCTCCGTATCCACCAAGAAATCAGGCTGTATATTTACATAATAAGTCATACGCCCTTTGCCGGACCAGTCTTCGTCATGATAGGGTTCGGACACAATCCTTCCGCTCATGACCACACCAGTTTTCCCCTTACCGACACGAAGCATAAAGAAACGGTCCCCGCAGTGAACCTTTTCGTGTTCCCACACGCTCCAGTTCAGCATGTAGTTTTGCGTATTTCGGGCTTCTTCTATGGCATTTTTGAAACGATCCATGCCGTAGCTGGAAATTTCTGGATTCCATCTCAAGATGACGACGCTCATAGGGACCTCCTGTGATTTTTGGACCTATATGAATAAATATACATTAATTCAAATGTCAGAAAATGACATTTTTACAGTAACTCCATTAAATCGTAAAAGTAATAGACATTGCCACGTTTCTTGTCATCTGCAAACACCATATTATTTTCGATGAGTTTGTCAAGCATCCGGTTGACGGTAGTGTTGGATAGACCTGTCTCACGTTCAATGGAGCGACTATTTTGAATCGGACTTTTGAAAAAACAAGAAAACACTTGTTTCAACAACCGCGAAGATGATATGTCGGAGAGTTTTTTCAAGCTAGTCACATATAATTCTTCAATTTTCCGGACATTCCCTTCGTACTTAACACATTGCCTATCCACAATACCCAAGAAAAATTTAATCCATTCGTTCCAAGCATTGTTCGTCCGCACATCGTTCAACATCTTGTAATAACGGAACTTTTCTTTTTCAATCGCCTCGCTCAAAAACAGCCAAGGCATTTCTATTTCACGTTCCTTGAAAAGGAATAGCGGGATAAGCATACGCCCCAACCGGCCATTTCCATCGGCAAAAGGGTGTATCGTTTCGAACTGTTCATGTATGATGGCCGCATTCACCAGATTCCGCTCGCCCGATTCCGGCTTATTCATAAACGAAATCAAGTTGTCCATGAGGGGTTTCACATATTTGGCTTCAGGCGGAACAAAGGTGATTTCCTTGGATTTCTCGTTCTGGATAAAGTTCTGCTCAGTTCGATAACAGCCTATCTGTTCAGTAGTCCTGTGAATGTTGCCTTCCAAAAGAATCCTGTGCATTTCCAAAAGCATTTCTTCTGTAAATGTCCCTGATCGCATCAAGTAGTCACGACCGTATCGCGTGGCAGCAGAATAGTTCCGAACTTCGTTGGCATCCTTGTCGGAATCATCTTCCAGGGCGACCTTTTCAAGGGAACTTTCCAACGACGTGCGAGTACCCTCCATGCGACTCGAATGCATACTTTCTTTTATATACATCGATGTCATGCACGACTCTCGCGCAATAGATCTTTGGAGTACCGCTGAATACACCTTTAAGCGAGAAACGGAATCCACCAGTTCGTCTATAAACGCCGTTTTATCAATACATTCAAAAGCGGCTTCAATATTTTCTGCCTTAAATGGTTCTTGCATCTTAGAAACAAATTTAGTCAAAAATGTTTACTAAGAACAAGTGAACAAAATTTCACTTTTCACCGAGATCATACAATCACTTAGTAGTCGTTATCCTGTTTGGCGACTTCCAAAAGACTGGTATCTGTTCTTGCAACATTGATGTATAATGCAGTACCAACGAATCCACGCAAGCCGGCTTTAGGTGCATCTGTTTGAATACATCGTATAGGGCGTGGACTCGGATCGTGTCACGAAAAAATTCCATGGCAGCTTGGTTTGATTCATTCTCTGAGGCGCTGAGTTCATAATGAGTTCTTTTGCTAAGAACAAATATGCTGCACGATGTTTCATATCGGTTGTCAAGGTACATTTCTAGGATTTTGTCATCAGAAGCACTACTATCAGCAAAAGATAAATCACTTTTAACTTTGAGATTTATCCCCATGACATAACGATTGTTTGCATTTTTGGGAACCGCATATAGATCCAGGCGGTCTTCATCAAAATGATACTGACTTATTCTATATACAGAGATAAATTTCAAATTGTTATCGGTACGGAATACTCGAATGTTAGGAACAGTCTTATTTTTCCCGGAACAACCGTCCGAACCAAATCCACCTCTACCAAAATATCCGACTACTAACTTGTAGTACTGCAAATCTTCTTGGTGTTTTACCCAAACGTCATAGAAACAATCAGGAGGTCTTAAAAATTGGAAATACGGATTTACATTGACAAAGAGGATTGCGTCCAGGCCGTTTTCACTAAATTTTTCCGCATACTCGGAATGGATGTATTCCGGGAAGGCGTTTTTCCAAACGACAATCCCGGAAAGGAAGTACAACAAGACGATAGCGTCAAGGAATGTAACAATCCATCTCATTCAAGGTTCCTTCGCGAATTTTGCGTATAAACGCACTCTTCGCCATTTCTATAAAAATAGGATTTACCGTGGGGGTCATTGGGAAAAAATAGAAACCATTCACATGATTCACAAAGTTTTTCCATCCACCATAGGAATTTACAAAATGACCGAAACGGCCGTAGCAGTTTCGGTTGTAATATTTGTCCATTGCGTCATGATACGACAATCCATTATTAACAAGAGTCGATATGTTCCTAGCGTCTATATCAGCATAGAAGTCTTCTTGCCCAAAGGTATTTTTGAACAATGGTTTTGGATTTCCAAGGCTGTGGTTCGCCAATATGCGCAAACTATCTATTCCCAATCCATCAGCTCGGTGTAAAGAATCCAATTGCTTTGCAAACATGAACATATCACCCGCCCAGCCAGCCCAATCCGCAGGGATATTGCGACGGTAGGTGTCGTTGTCCAAGTACTTGCTCAACGAAGCGTTAAAATGCGGCACATCAAGACCGATGTTTGTGCCCGGAATTAAAACGCCCTTGAACAAAATGTCGCCATCCTTGGCGAATTTGAGGGGGTAATCAGGATATCTTAATCTTATCAGGGCGTCCAACTTAGGATTTGCGAAGCCCGAGGTTAGGCTCCACTCAAGACCATTGTAGCCGCCGTAATCCCTTAAAACTCTTGATAATTCAAGTGCGCGTTCGCGGTTCATATAGTTGCGCCATTGCGGGAGAAACACCAAACCGTCCATGTTCTTTATGGACTCAAGTAGCTGGCCAAAAGTCAGCTTGGGCTTGGGTGCAGGCCGAAACACCGGGACCTGTGACGCCCCCGAACCAGAGAGAATGTCATACGCAGATACTCTGGGGCGAGCAGTCCTCGTTGAACTTGCAGGGGCAGTTGTCCACTGAGGAACAATAGCCGGAAGAGATTTGCGGGGCTGATTATTTGCGTATAGGTATAAAGAATTTGGCATAAGCCATTCCTCTGCCCTCGGAGTTGCAAAGGGCGGTTAAAGTTTGGCCGAAGGCAAAGGAATTTGGTATCTTTGAGCTGCTGTTGAGTTCTCAAACTCTTCACCAAAGGACTTCTGGCCGCTAACCCAGAGGTCCTTCCCTATTTCGGTCAGGAGCACTCCTATCCCGCATTAAATATACATTATTTTTGTGTTAAAATCAAAAATTTTTCAAAATTACAAACATTTTTCACTATTTTTGTTTATTAAAAACCAACTAAAAGTTAATAAAAAATGATTTTTAATGATTTGGGCGGGACATTTATTTCAAAAATCCGTAGGTATAGACTTGGGGGCGGAGTTTTTCGGAGAGGGCTTTGTAGGCGGCTTCGAAGGGTTCAAAGTTGACGGGGATGGCGTTTCCGGAGTCATTTTGGGCCTTGAGAGCCATGCGAATCTGATACCAGCCGACATCGGACCGGTTTAGTTTGAATTCTTCGCGGATTTTGTGGTTGAAAGACTGTTTGAAATAGGCTTGCCAAATTTTCTTGCCTTCGTCAAGGACAGCCCGGGCTTCGGGGCTAAACGTTTTCCCATCCATGTAGCGAACCATAAAGTCACTTTCAAAGCGTTCGGATGCGCCAACATCGGATGCCGTGAATGGGATAAAATGGTTTACGAGATTCCATTTTTGGCCGTTCCATTCCAAGCCATTTGCACTTGCGGTGAGATTCGAACCGTTGAACAGCATATAGACCAAGCAATCGTTCTTGAATTCTTCGGAAAGTTCTGCATTTGGTTGAAGGAATTGGTCTCGATCATTAAGCCAAGTTGGCGCAACAACTTTTTCAGCTGCAAACAATACGGCACACTGCCACAGATTTTGTTCATTTACAAAAATGCCGTGACCTCGTGAAGCCCCCGATGACAACACACACACATATTTGGTGTTCTGAAAATCATTTGTTCCGGTGCACATAAAGCCCTCAGCACCATCGCTCCATTTCGTTCCTCGTTGGTCTTTACGATCTCCTGAAGGGGGTGTTATGGCACTTGTCAATGGGACACATTTTTCTTTATTTGATTTAGGTCGAACAATCCAATCTGCTAAGCACTGTTCGCTTCGCGTATTGTAGAATTTCTTTTCCCCTACTGGAACAGCCGTTTTGTCCAAAACTTCGCAACTAATTTCTAGAGGGAAATCAGTCTTTTTAGTCTGCAATTTCCAGACAAGAAATCCTATTGGAAAGTCGCCTTTTAGACCATCGAAAGCCTTGCTATGGACGACAAACCCATCCAAATATTTAGCATTCCAAACTTCACGAAACTTTTCTGTAGCTTGAGCATTTATATGTTTCAGTTTGCTAAACATCGCTATAGTTGCACTTGGGATTTCTTTTGTGATACGTGCTACAAATTGAAGGAATAACTCATTAGAAGCCTTGCCATATTCCCCCATTCCGACTTCACCCCATTTAGTTTTGGCAACCCCCGCCTTATTCTGCTTTTTAGCCCCCTTTGCAGTATTATCGGCATTTGTCGCTTCCGCATACGGAGGATTAATCAGCACTAGCAGTTTTTTCTTACCTTCTTTTGCATCACGAATCACATCACGCAAGTTCTGTGGAATTTTATTGGTCAAACTGTAATCAATCTCACCGCTATCCGTAATATCGTCGTTCAGGTAGTCATACTGAAATCGCTCCGCTTCCACGCAAATTTTCGCAGACATCATGATATTCACATCTTTCTCATCAAGTGTGCTCATAAACAAACGGCGATGATTGCTGTGCTTAGCTTCAAGGTTTCCGACACCGCAGCACATGTCCCACACATAATAATTTTTCTGCCAATTTGCACCAAGCGTCTTTTCAAGCAAATCGTACGCCTTGTCCACCACCGGCAGAGGCGTGTAATAAGCCCCCTTGAAAGTTCGTTCTTCAACAGGAATCAGACTATCGCGACGTTCCAACAAATAAGTGCGATGTTTTTCTTCTGGGGGCCTATGGTATATCGCCCAAAAGTGGCTATAGCCATCTGTAGACCCAAGCTCATAAAGTTTTCCATCTAGACTAAATACAGGATTATTCCCCTTATGCAACAACTCCGCAGAAAGATTTTGATGAGTGCTAACCGAGCCATCACTCATAATGTCGGCATAAAAGAACTCGGCATAGTTCTCAGGAGACGCACCGACAATCTCTTTGCCAATCATTTCGACCCATTTGTCGAAAACCTGCTTCAAGTTGTCGGGAGTAATCTGCGTGCGAATGATTTCGCCTTTTTTGATGGCATTGCTCAGGGTATCAATAAATTCCTGTTCATGAGTTTCGATATTGAAACTCACGAAATGCGTGCCGATATATTGGCTAACCAAGTCAAGCGCTTCACGAGTTACATCACTTGCCGACTTTCCCCACTTAATTTTCACGTTCTTGTCTTGCAGGAGCGGAAGCGCCACATCGGTCTTCATGATGGCAGCCTTCACGCTATCCACCACACAGAGAAATGGCGGAATATATTCCCCGTCTTTCAAGGCGCGGTGGATATAAAAGAGCAACTGCGTAAACATTTCGTAGAGAGATTTCTTGGAGCCGAACTTTGCTTCGAACCAGACTTCCTTAGTCTGGATATCAATCAAGTTTCGCCGGACACCCTTAAGATGCAACGCCTTGATGTATTCGTCCTTCACATCTTCTTCGGACGAAGCTTTTTGCAATCTTTCGAACAGGCTCATAAGGGCTCCTTCAGCCCTTATTTCAATTCATCCGAAACCAGCGCACAAAAAAGCACAAGGCGAGAGTCGCGGTTTGCATACTTGTATGCTCAACCATGACCGAGCCGAAGCTTTTTCTACAAAAAAAGCGTGGCGTCGAATGAACTTACCTAGTCAGAGGCTCGGCAAAGCCATACCACAGTAAGCACAAACGACCCACGCCCATTTCTGGACGTGAGTGTTCGCCTTATTCCTGTGGTTATTGAAATTTTGCCGATTTCTGACTACGGAATAAGAGCTAACTCAACGTTAATCTCTACGCCCTATACCCGAATGTAAAGGGCTATGTCAAAACGAAATGTAGTATAAAAGGAGGAAAGGAGATCCCCGCCTTCGCGGGGATGACAAGGAAAAAAGGAGACGCCGCATCAAATGCGGCATTACAATTTGAAGCGAAATATCAAAAGAGGCGGGGTAAATGGGGGTCTTAGGGGGCGTCCCCCTAGGCGAGGGGGTGCGAGGAAGACCCGGCTGGGGCGGGACAAAGGAGAAGCCCGCTCAAAGACAGTCAAGGCGAACGCCGCGACAAAGAACTTGTTCTTTGACATGGCTGAGCCGAAGAGTATTGCGTAAGCAACGCGGGCTTGACAATAAGGGTGCAGCCGGGGCTGAAACCAGGGGGATTCCTCCCCCCCCCTTTTTTTAGACGAAAGAGCGGATCTTCAAGCTTACAGGCGAAAGACTAAAGAAAAAAGCCTTCAAAACATGCCTTTTTTTTAGAAGTTTCTCTCGTCCTTCGTCTCTCGTCTCTCGTCTAATTTCTATATTTAGCCCCGAAAAATTTTTCAAGGACTCACTATGAAACGTACACATAACTGCGGCCAGCTTCGCAAGGAAGATGTTGGCCAGACCGTAACACTCGCCGGTTGGGTGGATCGCCGCCGCGACCATGGTGGTGTGATTTTCGTTGACCTCCGCGACAAGTACGGCAAGACCCAGATCGTTTTCAACCCGGACTACAACGCCGACGTGTTGAAGACTGCCGAACAGCTCCGTAACGAATATGTTATTTACGTGACTGGTAAGGTCTACGCCCGCGAAGAAGGCAACACTAACGAAAAGCTCGCCACGGGTGAAATCGAAGTCAAGGCTGACAAGCTCGAAATCCTGAACGCCGCCCTCACCTCTCCGCTCGCCATTAACGACCCGAACGAAGAATGCAAGGAAAACGACGACCTCCGCCTGCAGTACCGCTACCTGGACCTCCGCCGTCCGTGGATCCAGAAGAAGCTCCTCCTCAAGAGCCGCTTCCTCAAGGCCGTGTACGATTTCTTCTACGCTAACGGTTTTGAAAACATCGAAACTCCGTGCCTTTGCAAGTCCACTCCGGAAGGCGCCCGTGACTACCTCGTGCCGTCCCGCGTGAACCCGGGCAAGTTCTACGCCCTTCCGCAGTCTCCGCAGCAGTACAAGCAGCTCTTGATGATTGCCGGTATGGACCGCTACTTCCAGATCGCCAAGTGCTTCCGCGACGAAGACCTCCGCGCTGACCGTCAGCCGGAATTCACGCAGATCGACGTGGAAATGTCCTTTGTGAACCAGGACGAAGTCATGGAAATGTTCGACAAGTTCGTGACTGAAGTTTTGGGCAAGGTTTGGAACTTCGAACCGCCGCGCCACATCCGCCGTATGAAGTGGGCAGAAGCCATGCTCAAGTACGGTTCCGACAAGCCGGACCTCCGCTTCGACCTCGAAATCCACGACGTGTCCGAAATCGGCGCAAAGTCCAACTTTGGCGTGTTCAAGAACTGCGTTGCCGCCGGTGGCAAGATCCGCGGTATCGCTGCCAAGGGTTGCGTTGACTTCACCCGTAAGCAGATCGATGAACTTACCGCTTACGTGGGCAAGTACGGTTCCAAGGGCCTCGTGTGGATGCGCGTCAAGGAAAACGACGAAGTGGAAACCCAGGTCGGCAAGTTCTTTACAACCGAACAGCTCAACGAACTCCGCGACGCAGTTGGCGCTAAGTGCGGCGACATGATGTTCTTCATCGCAGGTCCGGAAAAGGTTGCAGCTACCGCCATGGGTCAGCTCCGTCTGGAAGTCGCCCGTATCAAGGGTCTCCGCGATCCGAAGAAGCGTGAATTTGTGTGGATTACCGAATTCCCGATGTTCGAATACAGCGACACCGAAGGCCGCTACATGGCTATGCACCACCCGTTCA
>Ga0256406_1000185_pt1 | contig 120387 bp, 97 predicted proteins | sample RumenRJG_03DNA_FD_185986 | JGI IMG/M metagenome (GOLD analysis project Ga0256406, IMG submission 185986) | Bovine rumen microbial communities from Lethbridge, Alberta, Canada - RJG_03 | ecosystem: Host-associated > Mammals > Digestive system > Stomach > Rumen | place: Canada: Alberta...
TACAAGCAGAGGGTCACAGGTTCGAGCCCTGTAGGTCCCATATATATGGCGGAATAGCTCAGTTGGCTAGAGCATGCGGTTCATACCCGCAGTGTCGAGAGTTCAAGTCTCCCTTCCGCTACTGCATAAACAGCTGTATCCGTTTTCCGGATGCAGCTGTTTTTTACGTAAACCCCATACGATAAATCGTGCCACATACTGTATCAGCTACGGATTGCTCCGTGCTTCGCACTCCCGCAATCCTACAGGTATTCGTACATTTTTCCTGGTAATTATTGGGGCAGAATATTCAGAAATGCAGACAGGGGATACCACCATATGGCAGTATCCCCCGTCTGTACATACGATCTGCAAAAGGATCAGAACAGGTGATTAGAACAAGTCAACGACCATGTCATCTGCGCCTTCAGCGTTTACCGTATAATATACATGATTTGTCTCCGGCTGCACATAAATCTCGATATTTCCGCTCTTCTTGCCGGCAGCAGCCTTTACTTTTTCAGCAATCTCTTTATCCGTAATATTTTTTCCCTGATACTGAAGCACGATCTCTGTTTTCAAAACGTTCTCCCTTCATGATGCATCGGTTACACAACCGACAGACAGAACCAGTAACAGAACAATTTTAGGAATTTTGATCGCATTTTGTCAATATGACAGCAATCCGAAAAAATTATGAAAAAACCGATGTTTTTAGGCAACCTGACTGTACTTTTGGCCACGGATCCAGTCTGCCATGCGATCCTGCAGCATGTCCAGCGGCTCATTCCCGCTGTCCAGCACTGTCTCATGATAGGCGACCACATCAAAGCTGTCACCGAGCTGTGCTTCCGCCTCATCCCTCAGATTCAGCATGGCGACCATACCATAGCCATAAGACAGGAAAGTACCTGCCCCTGCCGTCACGCTGCTGTATATGTCTTCCGCAACGGATTTCGAATAGTCACTCGAGAAGCCTGCCTTTGTGATCTGCCTTGCCAGATCATTCGTGCTCATCCCCAGACCATTGAATTCAACATCACCGAGTGCCAGAATCGCATAATTCAGCTCGTCCATCAGCGCCTGATACTTACATGCCTCTGCGCTCATGGGTGCCTCCAGCAAAGCCTGATATTCCGCGTACTGCGCCCAGCCCTCTCCGAAACCAAGGCAGTCCGTTGTGAGGAAAAACAATGACGGGTCATCCGCCAGTTTTCTTGTATACTCATACATATGTCCGGGCATTCCCTCATGTGCAAGGGTCGTATACAGCGTAATCTTATCATCGACAGAGTTGCTGATCCGGATGATATTGTTATCCGCGGGATGCGTCAGCGTCGGCATGAGGTAGTAAGCAGCTACATTCCCGCTCTCCTGATCGCCCTCCAGATAACTGAAGGAATACGATACATCCGGTCCGGAGGGATAATCCTGCATATGTTTTTCCAGATAATCCATCATGGCCTTCGCATCCGCCAGGTACGGCTCCTCTGTTATCGCGCTTTCATCCATCACCCCCGCTAAAGCATACAGATGGGCAGAGATTTCCTCGATCTCACCCTGCAGCTCTGATGCGATATCGTCGAGGTCCGCATCATAGCCGAGAATGTCCCTCACCATCACCTGATAATAATCGGCGCCGCCCTTCAGAGAGCAAAGCGTATCGTTGCCGTCCCGCGATCCCTGCATACCCTTCAGCGCATCCTCCGTGTCCTGAAAGGAAGGGATGATACCGTTGATCACGGAGTCCTTCATTTTATTTTTCAGCTCCTGTTTATTAGCCTCCGGGATACCGTCAAAAGCATCCAGCGCGTCCTCATAATGCAGGATCGTGCTGCAGCCCTCCCCCGCATCGCAATATGTCTCGATTTCAGAGCACACATTGTCCAGCTCGGCATCCGTAATGAAATAGCCTGCATCTGCCTGCTTCTTCGTAACCTTCACGACACTGGCGAGGTAATCCGGTACGCTGTCCGCCAGATCAATGAAATCCTTAAAATCCTCTTCCGAGCAAAAAATAAAGTTGCCGAGACTGCTGATGATGCCGGAAACAGCATCCCCGCTGCCGCTGAAATACATCTGAAAATACGGCTGCCGGTTCATGACATAGGTGTTTTCCAGATAACGCTCGAAGATCGTGTATTTTTCCTGCTGGGATGCTGTCAAAGCATCATAATCATACGCCCGCAGTTCATCAAGAACTTCTTTACAGTAATCGGCCGTGTCGTCAAAATCGCTGAAGGCTGCTTCACCGAATGTCGGATCCGGTTTATCCAGTCCGGCAGAAGCGTAATCATCCCCGTAATACTGCTGTACGGAGGTGTAGCTGTCACTGATCATATCCAGACAGCTGTCCTCGAGAAAGTCGTCGAAGCCTTCGGTTTTTGTTCCCTTTTTACCGGACGCTTCCACCTCCGCATAAAAGTCAGCGACCGTATCCTGCTGCGCACCGGATTTCCCGGAATCACTCTCTGAAGAGGACCGGACATTCTCCGAAGAAGATGGGGCACTCTCTGAAGATGTCCCGCTGTCCTGTCCGTCCCCTGCGGATGATCCCGTGGAATCCTCTCCGCTTTCCGGTCCTGCTGCCACAGAGGATGAAGATTCGCTTTCCTCTGCTTCCTCCCGGAGCAGCAGCTCCAGCGGCGAACTGCAGGCGCTCATGCCGGCAGATGATGCCGCAAGTGTCGCGCTGAGGAGCAGCGCCAGCCATTTATTTTTCTTCACAGTTTTTCCTCCCGCTCTGTATGGGAAGCTGCTGTTTTCATGAGAGACAGCAGCGGATGATGTCGTGATCAGTACCATTATATCGAACGTACCGATGTGAAGTCCACAGAATCCATATAAAAGACAGCTGCAAGTGTGCTACAATCGGAAGAAATGAAAGGAGATCGGCACGGCAGGCGTTATATCAATATGTCTGTGCCGTAAAAAGTGATGAAAGACGGATGGATTAAAGTCGGTGCTTCGACACCGGCACTCACAGTTGCCGATCCGGTGACCAACACTGACAGTATTCTGGAAGAGATCCACGCTATGAACAGCGAGGGCTGCCGGATCATGGTCTTCCCGGAGCTCTGTATCACCGGATACACCTGCGGCGACCTGTTTGAACAGGAACGCCTTCTCGAGGAAACTGACCGACAGCTGATCAGAATCGCGGAGCAGTCACAGATCATCGACGCGCTGATTTTTGTCGGCATGCCGCTTGAAACCGGCGGAAAGCTCTACAACACAGCGGCTGTCCTGAACCACGGAAAGGTCATCGGTTTCGTCCCGAAAAAATATCTGCCGAACTACAACGAATTTTATGAAGCCCGGCAGTTCACGAGAGCACCTGAGACCACAAGCACAATACAGTGGCACGGCCACGAAGTTCCTTTTGGAACGGATCTGCTGTTCACCTGTTCCACCATGCCGCGGCTGATCGTGGCGGCCGAACTCTGCGAAGATCTCTGGGTTCCTGATCCGCCGAGCGTACATCACGCTCTCGCCGGCGCAGATATCATCGTGAATCTCTCTGCCAGCAATGAGCTCATCGCCAAATACGAGTATCGCCGCAGCCTCGTCATCACAAGGTCTGCGACACTCGTCACCGGCTATATTTACTGTTCATCCGGCACCGGAGAATCCACACAGGATCTGGTATTCGGCGGTCACCGCATGATCGCGGAGAACGGAACGCTGCTGGCGGAGTCGAAGCGCTTCCTGAACCCTGACGAGAGCTCCCATACCGTTTCTGAAATTGACGTCAGCCGTCTCACAGCAGAACGCCGCAGAATGACGACATTCTACGGTGCGAAGGACACCCCGGAAGGACAGTCTCACGTCTCCGTTCCTTTTGCGCTGGATATCCGTGAGACAGAACTCACACGCAGCTATGATCCGCATCCGTTTGTTCCGTCTGATCCCTCAGCCCGCGCCCGCCGCTGTGAGGAAATTCTGAATATTCAGACCATGGGGCTTGTGAAGCGACTGGCACATATTCATGCGTCAAATGTTGTCATCGGCATTTCCGGCGGCCTCGATTCGACGCTCGCCCTGCTCGTAGCCGTGCGTGCTTTTGACCGGCTGAAGATCCCGCGTCAGAATATCATCGCCGTGACCATGCCCTGCTTCGGTACGACAAACCGGACGTATACCAACGCCTGTACGCTTGTCAGCGAAACGGGAGCGACCCTGAAAGAGGTTCCCATTGAAAAAGCTGTCATGCAGCATTTTTCCGACATCGGTCACGACCCTGAAGTGCATGACACGACATATGAAAACTGCCAGGCCAGAGAGCGCACACAGGTGCTCATGGATATCGCCAACCAGAGCGGCGGCATCGTCATCGGCACCGGCGACCTGTCGGAATCCGCACTGGGCTGGGCGACGTATAACGGGGATCACATGTCCATGTATGCTGTCAATGTGACCATTCCGAAGACGCTCGTCCGCTATCTCATCCGATGGTATGCGGATAACTGCGGAAATGATTCCCTGGCATCGACGCTGACCGATGTGCTCGACACACCTGTCAGTCCGGAGCTCCTGCCGCCATCAGAAAACGGAACGATCTCGCAAAAAACGGAGGATCTCGTCGGCCCGTATGAGCTGCATGACTTTTTCCTCTACTACATGCTCCGTGCGGGATTTCCGCCGCACAAAATTCTGCGGATCGCGCTCCGTACCTTCGACGGTGTTTACGACAGGGAGACGCTCGTTCACTGGCTGAAAACCTTCTGCCGCAGATTTTTCCAGCAGCAGTTCAAGCGCTCCTGCATCCCGGACGGCCCGAAGGTCGGGTCTGTCGCGCTCTCTCCGAGGGGAGATCTGCGCATGCCGACCGACGCCAGTGCAGCGATCTGGCTGGCGGATATTGAGGATACAGAACAGGGAACGCGTTGATGCTTAGCATGCGCACTCTCGTTCCGCTTTCGCGTCACTTCGTGCTCATACATGTTTGCGTCGATCACGCATACAGTTTTCTGCGCATGCTTTGCATGCGCAAAAACTGCCTGCGTGTCGACGGCTTAATACAGAAAATCGTTCCAAGCTTGTTTACAAACCGTTCAAACTTATCTCACAGCGTGTACATAAACAAAACCTAGTATAGAAGTTGTAATTGAGAGATAACTACAAAACAGTTTCTTTTTTTTACATTCGGTCACCTGGACCGATTTCTCCTTCCTTTTTACTTGACAGAAAGCCGTTGCGGGAATGCTGAACCCGCAGCGGCTTTCTGGATTATTACGCGTATATACCTGTTCTTCCCGAAACCGAATCAGGTATTCACATTTTGGAACCGGATCAGTACAACACACCCGAAACGGGATCAATCGTTCACATTTCCGAATCGGATCAGTCCCTCGCATCCGGCATAAATTTCGCGGAAGGCCGTTTCAAAATCCCTCGTGTACCACGGATCATCAATTTCATGCTTCTGACCGGAGAATTCGGTCTGCCTGTGATATTTAGCTGCATTTTCTCTCCCGCAGATGGCGGAGATATAGTACATATTTTCATCATCAAACCCGATGATAAGATCATAATTTTCTGCATCCCTGCGGGTGAGCTGAACGGCTCTGTGATCGCCGGTCGGAATATCGTGAGCCTTCAGCACTTCCCGCATGGGAGGATACATCGGATTCCCGATTTCCTCCGTGCTGGTTGCGGCAGAATCGATGAAATATGCCTGATCATGACCCTGCTGATGAATCAAATATTTCATGATCTGCTCCGCAGCAGCGCTTCTGCAGATGCTGCCGTGGCAAACAAAAAGTATTCTTGTCATAGAAAATTCCCTTCCTCAGATGCCGCAAAGTGCCGTATTCTGCGCTCCTTTGCAGGGTTTCTTCTTCTCTTTCAAATGTACACCATGAGCCGAAAATTCCGGTAGTAAGGCCCTGAGCGGCAGTGTGCGGCAGGCTTCCGTAGTCAGAACGTAGTAAAACCGGCCTGGCAAATGTACATTTTTTTATCTGTTTTTTCAGTTTACCATGATACCGGAGACGACAAAAGACCCGGGAAGCATTTGCACAATTGCATCTGCCTCCCGGGTCTTTCTTTTCTGTATAATTCTTCCGGTCACATTCATCCAGTCTATTTTTTGCCCTTATCCGAATTTCACATTGCTCTCGATGCTGAAGTCCGTTCCATTCAGCCGGTCAAGTTCCACTCGCGCGCTGTTTATCTCCGACAGTCTCCGCAGTTCATTTTCCGCATCCTCCAGTCCCAGATGCGTGTAGGTATTCATCGTTACGCTGATGTCCGAATGGCCCATCAGGTACTGTAGCGTCTTCGGATTCATCCCCGCCCCCGGCCGCTGAATTCCATTTTACTCTTTGAAGATCCCTGTCTTACATCATATTTTTCTCCTTTGTCTAAAAATGCTTGTATTTGTTTAACATTTGCAATACAATCTATTCAGGAGGTGATCTTATGTCTAAGACTGCAAATATAAATATTCGCATTGATCCCGATCTCAAGGCCCGTGTCGAGAAGCTTTATGGAAGTTTCGGACTTTCCGTAACTGATGCCATCAATATCTTTCTGCATGTTTCCCTGATGGAGGGCGGCCTTCCATTTGAAGTCCGTCAACCCAGATACAATGCGGAAACAGAAGCTGCCATTGAGGAGACCCGCAAGATTATGGACGGTTCAATACCAGCCAAACGCTATACTTCCGTCGATGACATGTTTAACGATGCTCTTGCGGAGGATACTGTGCATGCTTGATCTTGTAATGACAACCCAGTTCAGAAAAGATCTGAAGCGTATCAATAAGCGGGGCAAAGATCTGTCCCTGCTTAAAGATGTCCTTCAGACTCTCCGGGAAGAACAGGCAATGGAAGAAAAGTACCGTGACCACGCCCTGACCGGTAACTATATCGGATTCAGGGAATGCCACATACAGCCGGACTGGCTCCTTGTATATGCAATTAATAAAGAAGAACTGATTCTTACTGCTTCCAGGACAGGAAGCCATTCGGATCTGTTCTAATGTTCTGCTACACCAGTTCCGTAAGAAATCCCAGAAAACTCCCCAATGTGAGATAAATCAGGTCCTTGCCGAAAGAGACGACTGGAAATCACGGCACGAAAAGAGGTGAATGCTATGGCAACATGGAACGATTATAAAAACCACGTACGTGAATCAAATCCTGAAATTGGCAGGGATTTTGATGAAGTGAAAAAGAGAATGCTGAATTTGGAAGAACTTTAATGTGTCAGGCAATACAGCAGCCACACCTCCTCTTTTACCTCCCCGCTTCAGTAGTTAACCCGTAGTAGGGCATGAAAAAATCGGGCGCACACCGCCGCACAAAACCCGGTACTGCCCGATAATCCTCTACCTTGCGCCTGCCTCGTTTCTCCTGCCGTAGCAGACGAAAAGTATCCTTGTCATAACAAAACTCCTTTATTGTTTCAATTGTTCATCACAGTACACTCGATGCCAGTCACTGTCGCACATGGATGGTTACTGTTCACTCTTTGCCAGCCACTGTCACACATGGCTCTGGCAGTGTCTGAACTGCAACCATGGATGATGGACCGGTTGTCTTCTCCCTGTGTTTGGTATAGAATAAGCATAAATTGAAAAAGTCTGAATATTTAGCTTTTCAGGCTTATCGTTCAGGCAACTGGCATCTGATAAATGATCACGTGTCCGTTCAACGCGGGGTGTTAAATATGAATTCTACGCAGAAAAGATTTGTTATAGCCGGGCTTATCTGTGCGCTCGGATTCACGGGTTGCGGTTCCTCCAAATCAGCAACCCCCTCCACTTCAACCGTGGAAATGGCCACCGTCAACGCAGCCAAAAATCTGATCGGCAGTGGTGTATCTTCATGCGATTCTACCCTTACTTCTGCCAGCTATGACCCTGCAGGAAAAGGATCCGTCACATCCGTAGACGGACAGCCTGTCAATGCCGGCTTATCGGCTGGAACTTCAGCCTCAACTGACGCATCTGCATCAGGTACTTCTGCCACCAGCTCTTCCTCTGCCGACAGTTCAGGCGCAGACGCAAATACTGCTGCGAACGGAACTGATGGCACAGCTGCATCAGCCAACGGAACAGATGCATCGGACGACGGCTCAGGTACAGATGTATCTGCAGTCGGCACAGATACCGGAGATGCTACGGGGACAGACGCTTCCGCGTCAGCTTCTTCGTCTTCATCATCTTCAGCCGGCAATGCATCTTCATCCATAGATTTTTCTGTTACAGCCGACTCTGAAAATCAGAAAGCAGCCCTCTGTCTGGCCAGCCTCGACCGGATCACCTGGACTTCCGGAATAACTTCCTTCGGTGGATATACGCCATCTGCAGCGATGCTCCGCGTTCTGCAGGAAACAGGATCCACCATATCCGACGGCGGTAAACACTACGGATATATGCTCATCGACATCAATACGTATGCCGGCATCTGTTATGACAGCGATGCGCATTTCTACTCTTCCGGTGCTGCCGCGGCAGCATTCATCATCGGCACGCTGAATGCGGACGCCACGTCCCTTTCTAACAGCGGAGAAGAATTTCAGATTGTCGCTGCCAACGGAAGCAGCTCACAGGAAACATACACAAATCTCATGAATACTTATGGATTCACCGGTATGAATCAGTGGCTGAACGCAGGCGGCATCGATCCGAGCATAGACGGCTACGGTGCAGCCTTTCTGAGCGCGGAAGACCTCAGCAGAATCTGGCTGAAAAACTACCAGTATTTCACCACGGATTCCAATGGTTCGACGGTTGAGACCTGGTTCCAGAGCCCGTCAGATTCACCTATCCGCACAGCACTCGGCAGTAAATACACAACCTGGAGCCTGCCAGGCAACTACACCGGCGGCAGCGATGCCACAGATTATGATACGACGGTCGATGCCGGTATCGTTTCCTCCGGCAGTTCACCCTACGGCATCGCCATTATCTCCGATTACGCGGCACAGCCGGACAAACTGGTTCCGCTCGTGCAGGCGCTCGACGCCGTACATACAGAGCTCATGTCCGCCGCAGGATTATCCTGAGCGTACACATACATCTACAGGGAGCATATGCATCCAGTCTGCAAACCTTCGCAGACGCCGGTGCTTGGCAAGTCCGACAGAATGGAGGACGAACTTGCGCGAGTAGTGAGCCACATCCACACACAAATTGTGTGAGTGTGGCGAACACCGCGACAGTGTGAGAATCCAGTAAAACTGGATTCTCACACATGGCACCGCTGCGTCAAGAAAGAGCGCAAGCGTTTTGCAGCTGGATGTATGATGCTCCTGTATGAATCAGCCTTTGAATTCATCGATGGCATGTCCGATATCATGGCGATAATACTTGTTGTCGAAATCGACCCACTCCACCGCCTTATAAGCGTTCGCACGTGCCTCCTTCAGATCCTTCCCGAGGGCGGTCACATCCAGCACACGTCCGCCGTTTGTAACGATCTCACCCTTCTCATTGAACTTTGTTCCCGCATGGAAGCAGTAATATCCCGGGTGATTTTTGAAATTCTCCAGCCCGCGGATCGGGTATCCCTTCTTATAGGATACCGGATAGCCGTCGCTCGCGAGAACGACCGTGACGCAGGCATCATCCATGAACTGCAGATCGATCTGATCCAGTGTGCCGTCGATGCAGGCCTCAAAGACATCCACGATATCATTTTTCATTCGTGGCAGAACGACCTGTGCCTCAGGATCACCGAAGCGCGCATTGTACTCCAGAACCTTCGGTCCGTCCTCCGTCAGCATCAGACCGAAGAAGATCACGCCCTGGAAAGGACGTCCTTCTGCCTTCATGGCATCTACTGTCGGCTGGAAGATATACTTCTGGCAAAAATCATCGACCTCTTTTGTATAGAACGGCGTCGGCGAGAAATTGCCCATGCCGCCCGTGTTCAGGCCCTGATCTCCGTCTTTTGCCCGCTTATGGTCCTGCGCCGAAGCCATGGTCTTCACAATATTGCCGTCAACAAAGGAGAGAACGGACACCTCGCGGCCGGTCATAAACTCCTCGATCACGAGCTGGTCGCCCGCAGATCCGAATTTCTTATCTACCATGAGTTCCTGTACACCGGCTTCTGCCTGCGCCAGATCCTCACAGATCAGAACGCCCTTGCCGAGTGCCAGTCCGGACGCCTTCAGAACGATCGGGAACTTTGCCTTCGTGCGAAGGTACTCGAGCGCGGAATCCGGGCTGTTGAAAACCTCGTAATCTGCCGTCGGGATGTTGTATTTCTTCATCAGATCCTTGGAAAATGCCTTGGAGCCCTCGAGGATCGCTGCATTTTTTCTCGGTCCGAAGACGCGGAGTCCCTCGGCCTCGAAAGCGTCCACAATACCGCCGACAAGAGGATCGTCCATACCGACAACTGTCAGATCAATGGCATTGTCCTTTGCAAACGCAACGAGTTTATCAAACTCCATGGCGCCGATATTCACACATTCCGCCAGCTCGGCAATACCCGCATTGCCGGGTGCACAGTAGATCTTGTCTACCTTCGGACTCTGCGCTATCTTCCAAACGATGGCGTGCTCACGTCCGCCGCCGCCGACAACCAGAACTTTCATACCCATGATGCTCCTCCTTTATCAAATTTCTCCGAACGTGTAATTGCTGATCTTCACTTTACCGTTTTCCACTGAAACGCGTCCGTTGGCGATCAGATTGATGGCCTCCGGCATGATTTTCCACTCCGCCTGTTCCATGACGCGGCGCTGCAGAATCTCCGGGGTGTCGCCCTCCTGCACATAGACCGCCTTCTGGAGGATGATCGGTCCCGTGTCGGTTCCGATGTCAACAAAATGAACGGTGGCACCGGTGACGCGGACACCTCTCTCCAGCACCTTCTCATGCACATGAAGCCCGTAGTATCCCTTGCCGCAGAAGCTCGGGATCAGTGCCGGGTGGATATTGATCATTCTGTTCTTAAAAGCATTGACCATCTTCTCCGGAATGACGACCATGCAGCCTGCGAGCACGACCAGACCCGGAGTCCAGCTCTCTGTCTGTGCCAGATAGGCTTCTTCAAACGCAGCTCTGGTCGGATAATCCTTGGGGCTTACGCAGACAGCTTCGATTCCGTGCTTCCTGGCTCTCTCCAGCGCATAGGCATTCGGGTTATTGGAAAGCACGCCGACAACCTCTGCGTTCGTGATCTTTCCACTGTCGATGGCATCGAGGATCGCCTGCAGATTGGTTCCGCCTCCCGAGACAAGTACCGCTATTCTCAGCATAATACGACGCCCTTCTGTCCCTCGACGATGGAACCGATTCTGTACGGATACTCACCAGCTGCTGAAACGGCATCCATTGTTTTTTCCACGTCCTCCGGACGAACCGCCAGCACCATGCCGATGCCCATGTTGTAGGTGTTGTACATAACCTTCTCGTCAACGTTGCCCTTCTTCTGCATCAGACGGAAGATCGGCGGTACCGGATAGGAATCCTTCTCGATGCGCGCGCAGACGCCGTCCTTCAGCATACGCGGAACATTTTCATAAAAACCGCCGCCGGTGATATGGCTGCAGGCATGGATTCTGACGCCTTCCTTGCGGATCGACTGCAGTGCTTTTACATAGATTTTTGTCGGCGCGAGCAGCACATCGCCCAGTTTTCCGCCGAGCTCATCGTACCATGTGTCGAGGGATTCCGGTGTCATGTCAAAAATCTTGCGGACGAGTGAGAAACCGTTGGAATGTACGCCGGAGGAAGCCAGACCGATGAGTACATCTCCCGGCTGCAGATCTTCACCCGTGATCATGTCCTTCTGATCGACAACACCGACCGCGAAGCCCGCCAGATCGTATTCATCCTCCGGATAGAAACCGGGCATTTCTGCTGTCTCTCCGCCGACGAGTGCTGCGCCTGCCTGACGGCAGCCGTCTGCCACGCCCTTGACGATATCGGCGATCTTCTCAGGATAGTTTTTACCGCAGGCGATGTAATCCAGGAAAAACAGCGGGTCGCCGCCGGCGCATGCCACATCGTTCACGCACATGGCCACACAGTCAATACCCACGGTGTCATGACGGTCCATGAGGAACGCGAGTTTCAGCTTGGTTCCGACGCCGTCTGTACCGGACAGAAGCACCGGGTGCTCCATATCCTTGAACGCCTCGGCGGAAAAGGCGCCGGAAAATCCGCCGATGCCGCCGAGCATCTCAGGGCGCACCGTTGTCTTCACATACTTTTTCATCAGCTCAACGGATTTATATCCGGCTTCAATATCTACTCCCGATGTTTTGTAATCCATAAATGACCTCTCTCTCCTGGTTGTTCCGTGCTGTCATGACACGGATTTTCCTGTTTGTTCCGTGTTGCTCGTCATGGCACGGAAGCGCGTCATTGTTTCCTCATTTGTAATGCGTTTCCAGATGTCCTATCCATCTGAAATGCCATTACTCATACGGCCGGTTCTGTCTGAGAATCGACATTTTTCACACAATTGCACACATCGGCTGTGCAGCTGTCAGTCCCCATCCCTCTGCTCAGGACTGATAACCTCTGTAGCCGGTCTTCTGAAGCTTGGCGTCCTTCGCGATCACACCGTCGCGGCCGTCAGCCATTGCTTTTTTCACACGCTCACGAACCGCCGGATCCGATACACCGAGGATACGGGCCGCGAGAAAAGCAGCGTTCTTTGTACCGTCGATTGCCACGGTCGCCACCGGTATGCCGGAGGGCATCTGAACGATCGAATACAGCGCATCCGTGCCGTCGAGATTTTTGCTGCTGAGCGGCACACCGATCACCGGCAGGGATGTAAGCGCAGCGCACATACCCGGAAGCGCAGCAGCCATGCCCGCTCCTGCGATGATGACCTTCAGGCCTCTCTCTTCCGCTGACTCTGCCCAGTCAATCAGTTCATGGGGCTCCCTGTGTGCCGAGATGATCCGCATCTCATAGCTGATGCCGAGATCCTCCAGCTGAGCCGCTGCCTTCTGCATGACGGCCATATCTGAATCACTGCCCATTACAATGCCTACCTGTGCCATAATCTGTCCTCCATATTGTAAACATGTATGCAGGTTATTCCCGCACCAAATATATTAACACCCATATACTACAAGACGCCACAGTACTGAATGAAGCCCGACTGTTTTATTTCTGCTCTTTACATCTGCCGAAGCGGAATCATCTGCATGATTACTGCGTCGCAGCATCCAGCGGTCTGTTCAGTTCTTCCGTTCCCGGCAGAACAAAACGTCCCTTTTCGATGATCGGCACTGACGTGCCATCCGGCCGGACCACCTCGATCAGTCCCAGCTCTTCATAGGGAATCGTGATGTCTGTGTGGCAGCCGAAGTAAGCCGCGGAGATATCCTTTTTCCGCATGATGGAAACCTCATTATCCCTCGCAATGATCTCCTTGCCGTCGGGGTTGTAAACCTTCAGATCCTCCTGCCAACTGTAGCAGGTATCGCCAAAGGCGAAATGCGGCCCCATCTTCTCCGCGATGAGAATCGGCAGCTTTGACGCGATATTATACTTCTGCGCCATGCGGTAAGCTGTCGTATTCGTGCCGATCGCAAATTCCCCGACAGGAACCGTCGGATGGTGATACAGAATATTTTCCTGAATATAGCGCCGGTTTTCTTCCTCACTGTCAAAATTCGTGCAGCCGTATCCTGTCACGAGGCCGTCCTTCACCTCGATCCGAAGGTTTTCATAGTGCAGTTCCTCCAGGTATACACGGCTCACAAACAGTGTTCCCGTCGTTCCCTTCAGTCTGGGCGATGTGAAGACCTCACCCACGGGAATATTGACATCTGCCACGCAGTTCTCAAAATTGGTCTGTTTCGACGGATCCGTCAGCTCATGAAGTGCGACCGTGATATCCGTCGTATTGCCGTTCATTCCCTTTACATGTACACTGGTTCCCGTGTCCATCACATCGATGATCTTCTGCTGAATACGCTGATACGTCCGGTAATCGAGATTATTGATTTCCTCTGTCGCGTGAAAAATCTCTTCGAATTTTTCCCCGATCGCCGGCACCGGCCACGCAATGATCGTAAAGCTGCGGTCCTCACCCTTAATGAAACGGTTGGTGATCTGACCTGCTTCATTATTATAGCGCACCTGCTGCCGCTGCGCATCCGGTGTCATCTGTATGGCATCAGGACACGCCGCCGGTGCAAATGCTTTTTCACCGAACACGTCCATAACAGCCGGACCGCCGTGCACGAAAGCGAGATTTCTGTAATGCTCATAGGCGCACTGCAGGGCCCGGAGCTTGTCAGAAACAAAGGCATCATCCAGAAATACCGCCGCGTCATTCCTGTGATCGTATTCAAACTGCGGATTCGGAATGGCGCCGTAATATCCGATCCGGAGATGCTGCCGGCGGTTGACCGCGTGTGTGGCTGAACGGTAGATCACACTCTCCAGTCCCATATCCGCAAACTGCAGGACAGCCTGCCGCACAACCTGCTCAAAACCCGTACGGTAACGGATATTCACCGTCCGCTTTTTGGACATATCCTTGTGTTCGGCCTCAAAGCCCAGGCGATAGCCGTTGGTGAATGTGCCGGCCATCCGCGCCACTTCTTCCTGTGGCAGTGATGAGAGGAAAGAGGAAAGCCGCTCTTCATCCGGCGTCACATATTCTCCGAAAAAATACAGGCTCCGAAGATCTGTCAGATCCCCGTTCATGATAAGATCCGCAGCAAAGGATACGCCGGGATCCAGCGCTTCTCTCGTCCGCTGATCCATGAAATCCATGCAGTAATCGCGGCACCAGGAGCACAGGGTCTCACGCACCCGGCGCACCGCATCCGCTGATGACGGCTGTGTGCCCGACGCGGAAAAATCCTCGAACTGCCGGTAGATCTCCAGGAAAAGCTCCGTCGTAACGAGCATATCCCACCGCCGCGCCTCATACGCCCACACAACGGCTCCCCGGCATTCCATATAAAGGAAACTGATCAGCTGTCCCATGTCACGGCCGAATACAGAAGCTGCGAAGGTCGGATTGCCAAAACTTTTTCCGTAGTTTTCCGGAAGGATATCCTCATAATCCGCATGATTTGCCACCCGCAGTTCATCGAGCGTCAGGTCGTAGAGAGATCCGTCCGACACCTGATTCATCCGCTCATACATGGAGGAAAGGAAGGCCGCTTCCCGCGTAAAAAAAGAACGATACGGTTCCTCTACGGACATCTCATCCGCAATTTCCGTAACGCGTTCACGGGCAAGCTGCCATCTCTCTTCTTCCCCGCCCGTCAGTACACAGGCGCGGTTCAGTTCTCTGGCCGCTGTGTTCCAGAATCCGGTATCGGTCATTCTCTCAGGCTTCCTTTCCGTACATAAATATCAAAGTTATCGATCACTTTCTCAGGCTTCCTTTCCGTACATGAAGATCAAAGTTATCGATTACTCTTTCAGGCTCCCTTTCTGCACATTGGCATCCAGGATCGACTGCATATACTTCCAGATATCCTCGGAACCGGTGCCGGTCTTCGCATTTCTCTCTTCCACCTGGCTGCGCGCGATCCCGTGTTCTTTCCAGTCGCCGCCGCCATTGGAATTGTTCAGGAGCATCGGCTGAAAATTATCCATGGTATGTGCAAAACGCGCCTCCGGCGTCTCATAGGCGTTGAATTCCTCCCAGAGAGCCCGGAGGGCAGCGCCCTGATCCTCCGGCAGCAGACCGAAGATTCTGTCCGCCGCCGCATTTTCGCGGGTGCTCTCCGTCTTTTTGCCCTCTTTGTCATAGGCGTAGGTGTCCCCGGCATCGATCTCAACGATATCGTGGATCAGCACCATCAGCATCGTCCTGCCCACGTCGATCTTCGCATTTGCATATTCGCTGAGAAGCCACGTCATGACAGCCAGATGCCAGGCATGATCGGCATCGTCTTCACGCCGCCCGTGCCCCGTCAGATGCGTCTGTCTCAGTATCGTCTTTTCCTTATCGATTTCCAGAATAAAATCAAGCTGTTTCCGGAATCTTTCCTCGTCCATCCTGCGCCTCACTCTCTGTCACTGAACTGTATTTCCTCTGCCTCTGTCATGAAACAGAGTCAGCCATCCACTCTTCTGCGCCTGCATGAAATACAATCAGTCATGCACTCCTCCGCGCCTGCATGAAATACCGTCAGCCATGCACTCCTCTGCGCCTCACGAAATACCGTCAGTCTCAGGTCATCCTGTGAATGCCCAGCAGACAGACGCCGAACCAGATGATCAGCACCACACCCGACAACACCGTACTGATGACTGCCAGCCGCTGCTTTTCTTCTCCTCCTGACAGGGCCTGTACGCCGTACACAAAGGCAATCAGGGCAAAAACAGCTGCGATCAGTCCGAAAGTGCCTGCCACAGAGCCTACATCGCCGGCGCGGCTGCTGCTGTACATGAACAGAATGATCGTCATGACACCGGAGACTGCCGTCAGACACAGCGAACGCCTGGATTTTCTGTTGTCATCCTTCTCGATGAAAGAATAGCGTCTTTTTTTCATAGGTACATTCTGTTCCCGTTGTATCCTTTCAGCAATATCTTCTCAGAAGAGATCCTTATATTCCTCCGCGCCGTACTGTGCATAATATTCGCGGATTGCCTGCTTTCTTTCCTCTGTGAGCACCGGTGTGCCATCCTTCTGAGATGCCCTGCCAAGGCAGCTGTACACATCAGCCATCGTCACAATGGCATCCGTCGGAAATCCGTACTTGTCAGAAATCTCTGCAAGCGCACTCTTTGTCCCCTTGCCACGCTCCATGCGGTTCAGGGAGACCATCATACCTACTACGTTTACTTTTGCCTGCGAAGTGAGGATCGGCCAGGTCTCCTCGATGGACTTGCCGGATGTCGTCACATCCTCGATGATGACCACGCGGCTGCCATCCTCCAGGCTGCTGCCGAGCAGGATACCCTTGTCACCGTGGTCCTTCACTTCCTTGCGGTTGGAACAGTAGCGCACATCAACGCCGTACATCTCACTGATCGCCATCGACGCAGCCACAGCGAGCGGAATACCCTTGTACGCCGGTCCGAACAGCACATCAAAATCAAGGCCGAAGCGGTCATGAATGGCTCTGGCATAAAAGCCGCCGAGCTTCCGCAGCTGCGTACCGGTCACATAGGCACCTGCATTCATAAAAAACGGAGACTTTCTCCCACTCTTCAGGGTAAAATCTCCGAATTTAAGTACATTGCTCTCCACCATGAACGAAATAAACTGCTCTTTATAGTCTTCCACGTCCACTTCCTCCTTTATCAGTCATGTATTGTCCACAGCGCCGATCAGATCTGTGATCTGCTCAATACCGTAACGATCCAGATAGGCCGAGAAGCCGTCGATGATTTTTTCCGTGATCGTCGGATCGGTGAAATTAGCTGTTCCGACAGCGACTGCCGTCGCCCCCGCGAGGATAAATTCCATGGCATCCTCCCAGGAATGAATACCGCCCATCCCGATCACGGGAATTTTCACGGCATGCGCTGCTTCATAGACCATCCGTACAGCCACAGGATGAATAGCCGGTCCTGACATGCCACCGGTTCTGTTCGCCAGCACGAACTTCCGGCGGCTGACATCGATCTTCATGCCGGTGATCGTATTGATCAGCGAGATGGCGTCAGCGCCGCCGGCCTCGACAGCTCTGGCCATATCGGCGATGCTCGTGACATTCGGGCTCAGCTTCATGATGACCGGCTGCCGCGCTGCGCGTTTGCAGGCCTTCGTTATTTTTTCAGCGGTCGCCGGATCCGTGCCAAAAGCAATGCCGCCCTCTCTGACATTGGGGCAGGAGATATTGATCTCCAGCGCATCCACGGGCTCATCAGCCAGACGGCGCACGACGTCCACGTACTCCTCTTCGGAATGGCCGCACACGTTGACGATGATCCGGGTGTCATATTTTTTCAGAAACGGGATGTCCCGCTCGCAGAACACGTCAATGCCGGGATTCTGCAGGCCGACGGCATTCAGCATACCGCCGTATACCTCCGCTATGCGGGGTGTCGGATTGCCGGGCCACGGCACAGAGGCGACGCCCTTGGTCACAACGGCGCCGAGCCTGTTCAGATCGGTATATTCACTGTATTCCGCTCCGGAGCCGAAAGTTCCGGAAGCTGTCATCACGGGATTCTTCAGTTCTATTCCCGCCAGATTGACCTTCAGTCTGTCGTCATTCATCATGTGCTCCTCCTGAAGCAGCTTTGTACTGCCGCCTGCCGGTTCAGCCCGGACTGATCTGCCCTACCGTCTGTCTGCCAGTTCAGCCGAGATCAAGTTGCTCCGCACGGAAGACAGGTCCGTCCGTGCACACCCTGGCATTTCTGACATGCGAATGGCCGTCCACTTCCGTTGTTTTGCACACGCAGGCCAGGCAGGCACCGATGCCGCAGGCCATCCTCTCTTCCATCGAGATCCAGCAGGGGATCTGCTTTTCCACAGCGAATGCTTTCAGTGCACGCAGCATGGGAAGCGGTCCGCAGGCAAAAATAATCTCCGGCACGCATCCGTTTTCCCGCAGAGCATCCAGCACATTTCCCTTTGTGCCCGTACTGCCGTCCTCCGTGGCGATCATTACATCCCCATAGGAGGCAAACTCCGGCACAAGAAAGGTTTTACTTCGATAACCGAGAACACCGGTCACATGCGTCGGCTGCATACGGAGCTCTCCGTCACTGTCTTTTCCGGTTACGCCCTCGCTCTCATGGAGAACACGGGCCGTTTCCAGCAGAGGCGGAATGCCGATGCCGCCGCCAATCAGTGTCACACGACGGCCGGCAGCCTCTTCCAGAGGAAAACCGTTGCCGAGGGGTCCCATCATACGCAGCGTTGCTCCTGCTTTCATGGCAGCCAGCTCCTGCGTGCCTCCGCCTGATACGCGGTAGACGAGACGGAGAATCCCCTTCTCCGCGTCAATCCCACACAGACTGATCGGACGCGGCAGAATCCTCGCCGCATCGGGGAGGTAGAGATTAACGAACTGCCCCGGAACCGCAAGAGCTGCTGCCTCCGGCGCCTCCAGTCTCATATCCCATATGCCGTCAAGGATCTCTGTCTGTGAAAGAATCCGGGCCGTTTCCATATGTTTCATCGTTTTTTCCATGATTCTGTCCCCTTCCAGCCGGAATATCCTGGTTTCCGTCTGAAATTTTCCTCATTTCTTCCAACCGGAAATTTCCTCATCCCTTCCAGCCAGAATTCCCAGCGCTCACAGGCCGCAGCAGTGTCAGCACTGCGGGTAAATGCCCTGCTTTACCTCCGAAAATTTCCGTGCGCTCACGCACCGGCGATGGCGCCGTTGATATCCGCGATCATATCGAGTACCGCCTGACGGGAAGCGTCTGCATAGGCAGCCTCGCCGAACTCCGCATATTTTTCCTTGCGGTACGCACAGATGATGCCGCGCGAGCTGTTGACGATCGCACCGAGACCGTCCTCATTGAAAAATCCGCGGAGATCCGAGCCTTTTCCGCCCTGTGCACCGTAGCCCGGCACAAGGATATAACTCTGCGGCATGATTTTTCTCAGCGCCGTGCCCTGCTCAGGATAGGTTGCGCCGACAACGGCACCCACATCATAGTATCCGTACTCGCCGGGTTCACCCTCACGTGCCCACGCATTTACTTTTTCAGCGACCAGCTCGTAGAGCGGACGCCCGTCGATCAGACGGTCCTGAAATTCCCCGCTCGACGGATTGGATGTCTTCACAAGAACGAAAATACCCTTCTGTTCCTTCCTGCAGACATTGATGAACGGACGGACACCGTCGCTTCCGAGATACGGATTGACGGTCGCAAAATCCTCATGAAAGGCGGTAAACGCATGCGTACCGACCCGTGTATGGCCCAGATGCGCCTGCGCATAGGCATCCGATGTGGAACCGATGTCACCCCGCTTGATGTCACCGATCACGCAGAGTCCCTTGCTCTGGCAGTAGGTAACGGTACGCTCAAAACAGGTCATGCCGGGAATGCCGTACTGTTCATACATGGCAATCTGCGGCTTCACCGCCGGGATCAGATCATAGGTGGCGTCGATGATGCCCTTGTTGAATTCCCAGATGGCCTCAGCAGCACCTTCCAGTGTCTCGCCGAATTCAATGAAAGCGGTGTTCAGAATTTTCTCCGGCACATAGTCGAGCATCGGATCAAGTCCGACAACAACAGGTGCGTTCTTCTCTCTGATATTCCGGATCAGATCATCAATCATATACAAGTCTCCCTTCGTGATAAACGATGCTGCCACCGCAGATGGTGGTGCGCACACAGCCTGTCAGCTCTTTTCCCGCAAATGGTGTATTTTTTCCGCGGGATGCGAACTGCAGCGGATCTACCACCCAGATCTTATCAGGGTCGATGATCGTCACATCGGCCTCGCTCCCCTCTGCCAGCGTCCCTCTCCTGTCCAGATGGAGGATGCGGGCGGGATTGGCGCTCATTTTTTCTGCCATCTGCAACGGGGTCAGGACACCCGGTCTGACAAGCTCCGTGATCGTCAGCGCCACCGATGTCTCCAGTCCGGTAATGCCGAACGGCGCCTTTTCCATGGACTGTTCCTTGTCCCGGCGCGTATGCGGCGCGTGGTCCGTGCTGATCACTTCAAAAATATTCTCCGCCAGCCCGTTCCGCAGCGCTTCGCGGTCCTCGGCTGTGCGGAGCGGCGGATTCATCTTGTAATTTGTATCGCCGGGAATGCGGTCTGCACTGGTAAGCGTGAAATGATGCGGGCATACCTCGCCGGATACATCGATGCCTCTGGCTCTGGCGATCTTCAGCATATCATAGCTGCCCTTTGTCGAGCAGTGGCACAGATGAAGATGTACTCCCGTCTCCTGTGCAAGAAGAATATCGCGCGCGATAATAACGTCTTCGGTACTGTTTGTGATGCCTCTGAGGCCCTGTGCCCGGGAAAAATCGTCCTCGTTCACGCAGCCGCCGTTGACCAGGCTGCTGTCTTCGCAGTGATCAAGGAAAGGAATATGCAGTTCGGCAGCCGTTTTCATGGCCTCACGGCAGAGAAGGGCATTCATCACGGATTTCCCGTCTTCGCTGATCGCCGGAATGCCGGCTTTTACCATGCCGCGAATATCAGACAGCCTGACACCCTTCTGGCCTTCCGTAACCGCACCCGCCTGCAGCACGTGAACCGGTGCTGTATGCGCAGCCTTATTCATGACGTAATCCACGCGGTCCGGCGTATCGATCACCGGCTTCGTATTCGGCATGGCGACGATCGTGGTGATGCCGCCGCGTGCGGCTGCCCGCGCGCCGCTTGTCACATCTTCCTTGTCTGTCTGCCCGGGATCGCGCAGATGCACGTGCATATCGATCAGTCCCGGCATAACCCAGCAGCCGGCAGCATCCAGTGTGACATCCGCATGCCGACGGATGTGCTTTGCCACACGTGTTACCTTACCGTCACTCAGATACAGATCCATGATCCCGTCAACATCTGCCGCAGGATCAAGAACTCTTCCATTCCTGATTAAAATAGATTTCATATTGACACTCCGTCCGGAATGACGCCTGCATTCATGCCTTCTGATTTCTGTTGTTTTCTACTGGCATGATACGCCATTTATCCAGACAAGTATACAGGAAGCCCCCTGTATTTTCAAGGAAACTGCAAATACAGCCATCCCGCGAAAAGCCTGAATTTACGCCGTTCAGGCAGTACCACGCTGTATGTTTTATTCTTGACATTCAACACACTGATATCTATAATGCAAATTGTCGATGGGGACAAAAACCGTCGACATTATTGTTATTTTCTTTTTTATCTTATTTTTTTGTCAAGCGGAGGTACTTTAAATGAACAAGGGAACTGTTAAGTGGTTCAGCGCTGAAAAGGGATACGGATTCATTACCGGAGAAGATGGAAAGGACGTATTCGTTCATTTTTCAGCCATTCAGGGCGAGGGCTTCAAGTCTCTGGATGAGGGTCAGGCTGTTTCTTACGATCTCGTAGAGGGACCGAAGGGTATGCAGGCTGCCAACGTTGTAAAACTTTGATTGCAGCTGCACGATATCAGGAATATGAACACAGGGTTCGCCGTTCGCGGTGAATTCCGGCATTACCAGGTAATCTTGTTCAGCATATTAAGTACCGATTCAGTTCAGATATATCATATGTAAACAAGACAGCAGGTACGTGGCATAATTGGTTTTACGCAGAAAAAAAGGAAGGACGCCGGCGGATCGCCGGCGTCCTTTTTACTGTACTGTATAAGCTCTTCGAATCGCATACAGTCTCTTACACACGCGAGGCGTGTGTAAGAGACTGTATGTGGTTACGAAGGCAACAGGTATGAGGATGTTACTGTGCGCTGGATGACACTACTGCACTTTCCGCAGACGTAGAAGAAGCTGCTACGCTCTCCGTGCTGTCAGAAGCTGTACTGTCGGCTGAAGACGAAGATGATGTACTGCTGTCATAATCATTAAGCGTCTGCTGATATGCCTCTATCTGCGAGAGATCGAGTTCTGTCGTGACGGCTGCGCTGTTTTCAGAGGCTTTCTGCTGCGCATTACCGTAAAGAGCCATGCAGAACCACACAATCAGTGCTGCCAGGCAGGCAAGCGTGATCCCGAGGATCAGGTGCTGCTGAAACTTTTCCTGCTTCATCAGCTTTTTCCGGTTCTTTTTCTCTTCTTTGTACTCGTCTACTTTTTCCTGACTCATGATGAAATATTCCTCTCTGATTTCTTATTTCTCCCGCATCCGCTGATCAGTCAGCATGCCGGACTGAACCATTATACACTTTCCTGCAGCAATTGAAAAGAGCGGCAATTTTTATGATGCGTGTCGCCCGCACAGAGCATATAATATAGGCATGGCTTTCTGTCATACGCGGGAAACATATGCGGAGCGCCTGCTGCAAGGAGTTGAAACGGGAAGTTTCGTAAGGAGTACAGGATTTATGCTCGCACTTCAGATTGAGAATATCAAAGGCTTCATGAGCCACCTGCTGCTGAAAGGCACGTTCGACCGTTTTCTTGTGTCGGATATATCCGTCACGACATTTACATCGTTTCATATTGACGGAGTTTATCACCCGGAATTTTATGCGGATGATATCACACCGGAAGAGGCGGAAAATATTCCTGACGGAACACAGGTGGAATGGAAAGCCGTGCGTCCGTTCCTGCTCCAGGTAATCCGCGGCAAACGGCTTCCTCTGTCCTTTCACTTCGTCCTTCAGTATCCTGCAGAAGAGACCGCAGTCCTTCTGGACGAAAACGGCCTCGTATCCGATCCCGATGAGATCTATGGCCTCTTTCTCAATCTGCAGTACCGCAATTCAGCACTCACGCTGACGACAGGTTCATCGCTGAAAAGCTTCACCGCAGGCCATGCGATCGACCAGGCCTGGGACCGCAGCGTGCGCGAACTGCTGACGGCAGAGAATATCCTGTAAACCCGCATGTCAGAAATGATGCCACCGTGCTGTATTCAGCCCGGCTGTGATACCGTACAGGGATGCTGTGCAGATCATATTCTGTCTGATGCAGGAGAGAAATATGTCAGCTTATACAGCGCCGCATTTTCTGAGAATCTCAGATGCGATCTCCGCTTCCGTCCGGCCGTCGGTATTCACCGTGATGTCAGCTGCCGCCTCATATGCCGGACGTCTTTTTTCCATCATGGCGCGAATATCTTCTATATTTTTTTGACCGTTCAGAAGCGGGCGGCTGTTGTCCCCGCTGACACGCGACAGGATGGTCTCCGGGGTGGCCAGCAGCAGAACAACCTTTCCGCCCTGATGCATCAGCTCCACATTTTCCTCACGCATGGCTGCGCCGCCGCCGCAGGAAACCACGCTGTTAGCCGTCCCCGCGAGCTTTCGGAGCAGTTCCGTTTCCATCCGGCGAAACGCCGGCTCTCCTTTTTCCGCAAAAATTTCCTGAATCGTCATGGAAGCTGATCTTTCAATCTCTCTGTCCATCTCCACGGCATGCATGCCGTAAACATCGCGGAGATATTCCGTAGCTGTCGATTTGCCGCATCCCATGAAACCGATCAGGTAAATATTAAAAGAAAGGGCGGAGAGTCCGTCCTTTCCTTTCGAAATCCGTTCTCTCCGTCCTTCTGTCTGTATATTTCTGTCCATTACTGCTTACTCTCTTCCGGTTCTTCTTTTTCCGTGCTTCCGTTCCCGGTCAACTTTAACATAATATCATTGCTGCGCGCAACGAATTTTGTCATCTCATCGGGGGTGAGCGAACGGTTGCTGAGAACCGCCAGATCATAGATCTGCTCAACGAAGATCTTTACGCCCTCTTCATCGTCCTTATGTTCATAGACGTATTTGACAAGCGGATGTCTCGCATTCAGGATCAGGGTCTGGCTTCCCTCGAACATATCCATGTTCGTGTTCTGGCCGCTCATGCCGTAGATCTTCATCATATCGTAGTAACGGCGCATCTCCTCGGAGATCGTCACCATAGCGGCGATATTTTTGTCCTTGAGGTTCTCCGCCTTTACAGCCAGCTGATCCTTGCCGAGTTCTTTCCGGAAGAGCTCCTGCAGCTTCTCACTCTCCGTCTTCAGGTTGCGGCTGCTTCCCTTCAGATCGTCGGTAAGCGCTGCGTCGATGCGCTGGAACTGCACGCTGTCGTCGATCTGCTCCATGCGGCTGATGAAAGGCGCATCGATCGTCTGACCCAGCTTATAGGCCTGCTTCTTCTGCGCACGGAACATATTGATGTACTGGGACTGCTGTACCGCATCGGTGTAATAGTAAACCGTGGTTTTCTTCTTATCTTCTTTGCCAGCGTCCTCTTTGCTGTCAGAAGCTTCCTTCTTATCTGTACTTCCGGCTTCAGCGGCCTTATCTCCGTTTTCCGCTGTCTTTTCAGCAGACTTATCATGATCTGCAGCTGTATCAGCAGACTTGTCGCCGTTTTCTGCAGCGGCTTCGCCGTCTTTATTTTTCTCCGAAGCTGCGTCAGCGCCTTTCTCTGCCTTATCCTCTGCCGGTGCGGCGGCATCAACGATCTCCTTCAGCGTGGAGAACTTACCGTCGAGATCCTCATAAAGCACGTAATCCTTCATTCTCTCCTGGAACTTCTCGTCCTTCAGGATGCCGTACTTGATAAAAATACCGATGTCGTTCCAGTATTTCTCATAGTCGGCCCGTTTGGTCTTGAACATGCCGCTCAGCTTGTCGCTGACCTTCTTGGAGATATAATCGGAGATCTTCTGCGCGAAACCATCGTTCTGCAGAGCGGAACGCGATACATTCAGCGGCAGATCCGGGCAGTCAATGACACCCTTCAGCACCAGCAGGTACTCGGGGATGACTTCCTTGATATTATCCGCGATGAACACCTGGTTATTATACAGTTTTATTTTTCCCTCAATGGACTCATACTCGGTATTGACCTTCGGGAAATAGAGAATGCCCTTCAGATGGAACGGGTACTCCATGTTCAGATGGATCCAGAACAGTGGATCTCTGTAATCGTTGAATACTTTGCGGTAAAATTCCTTATATTCATCATCCTTGCATTCGGACGGCTGCTTCAGCCAGAGCGGTTGCGTATCGTTGACGGGCACCGGTCTCTTCTCGATTTTTACCTCGTCCTTTGCAGGGCTTGTCTCCACCTTTTCGGTGGTGCCGTCATCATTTTTCTTCTCCTCGTATTTGGCATCGGTGTGGATATGCTCGATGACCTTATCGGTATCCTTCAGATCCTTCTCGTCGATGGTCTCTGTCTGCGGCTCTGCCGTCTCATTGACCAGGTAGATCTCCGTCGGCATGAATCCGCAGTACTTCTCAATCGTCTCGCGAACCTTGTACTCGTTCGCGAATTCCAGACTGTCATCGGAGATGTGCAGCGTAACCGTCGTACCGGGTTCCGTGCGGGTACCGTCCTCCATGTCGTAATCCGTACCGCCGTCGCAGGTCCAGTGTACCGGCTGTGCGCCCTGCTGATAGCTCAGCGTATCGATCTCTACCAGATCCGCAACCATGAACGCGGAGTAAAAGCCGAGTCCGAAATGGCCGATGATCTGATCGTTGTCTGCCTTATCCTTGTACTTGTCGAGAAATTCTGATGCACCTGAAAAAGCGATCTCCGTGATATCCTTGACGACCTCATCCGCCGTCATACCGATACCGTTATCCTCGAATTTCAGCGTCTTTTCCCTGTCATTGACAGAAACGGTGATCTTCGCCTTATATCCCTCCGGGAGCTCCGCCTCTCCGATCGCGTCCAGTTTCTTGCGCTTCGTGATCGCATCGCAGCCGTTGGAGATCAGCTCACGGATAAAAATATCCTTGTCTGAGTACATCCATTTCTTGATAATGGGAAAAATATTGTCGCTGTTGATGGAAAGATTGCCATGTCTTGCTTCCATGAAAAATCACACTCCTCGCCTGACGTATTCCGCTGTTTAATTACAAGTCCGGAATACAGATGCCTCCGGACATTTTGCCAACTTGCATATCCAACCACGTTTCCCGAAACCCTCGAGCCTTCACTCCTGGATTTCAGCCGTGTATGTCAACACAAAGTATATTAGAGCGCGACTGACCAAAAGTCAAGAAAAAATCAGCACTCGTTTCATTCGAGTGCTGATTAAAGATGATGACAATATAAAAATTCCTCAGTGCGCTGCCGGAAGTTTGAAGGAACTCTTCAGCGATACAATTCTTCCGAACACCGGCTGACCGGGCTGGCTGAGCTTCGGATCTGCGGAGAAAAATCCATTGCGCACGAACTGGAAGCGGTCATACGCCTTCGCCTCTGCGAGTGCCGGCTCCACATATGCCTGGCAGATCTCCATGGAATCCGGATTGATATTCATGGATCCGTCTTCCTCGTTGTAGACGCCCTTCTCTTCATCGATCAGATTATTATAGAGGCGAACCTCTACCTGCTTTGCATCTGCAGCATTGACCCAGTGGATCGTTCCCTTTACTTTTCTTCCATCCGGGCTGTTGCCCCCGCGGGAAGCCGGATCATAGGTCACATGGATCAGCGTCACACGGCCATCCGCATCCTTTTCGCAGGATACACACTTCACAAAGTAAGCCTGCATCAGGCGGACCTCATTGCCGGGGAACATACGGAAATATTTTTTCGGCGGGACTTCCATAAAGTCGCTGCGCTCAATATAGAGCTCGCGCGAAAATGTCACTTTTCTGGTGCCCAGCGCCTCGTTTTCCGGATTGTTCGGAACCTCGAATTCCTCTGTCTTGCCCTCCGGGTAATTATCGATTACGACCTTCACCGGATCAAGAACCGCATACATGCGCGGCGCTTTGGCCTTCAGGTCATCACGGATACAGTACTCGAGCATGGCGTAATCGGTCGAGCTGTTTGCTTTTGCGATACCGCCGAGTTCGACAAATTTCTGGATCGATTCCGGCGTGTAGCCGCGGCGGCGGAGCGCAGCGATCGTGACGAGACGGGGATCATCCCATCCGTCAACGGTTCCGTTCTCCACCAGCTTCTTAATATAACGCTTTCCGGTGACCACATTAGTCAGGTAGAGCTTGGCAAACTCGATCTGGCGTGGCGGATTTTCAAACATGCCGACATTCTGCACAACCCAGTTGTACAGCGGACGATGATCCTCGAACTCCAGCGTGCAGAGAGAATGCGTAACACCCTCGAAGGCGTCCTCCAGCGGATGCGCGAAATCGTACATCGGATAGATGCACCACTTATCTCCCGTGTTCTGGTGGGTCAGATGCGCGATACGGTAAAGAATCGGGTCGCGCATGTTGATGTTGGCGGCCTTCATGTCTATTTTTGCACGGAGAACCTTTTCACCGTCGGCGAATTCGCCGTTCTTCATTCTCGTAAAGAGATCCAGATTTTCTTCCACGCTGCGGTTGCGATTCGGATCATCCTTCCCGACATCGTTCCAGCCGCCTCGGTACTCACGGATCTCTTCAGCGGACAGATCCGATACATAGGCCTTGCCGGCTTTGATCAGATTGAGCGCAGCTTCATACATGCGGTCAAAATAATTGGAGGCAAAATACGGCCCGTTAAACTTCACGCCGAGCCACTCCACATCTTTTTTGATCGCCTCTACATACTCGCCCTTCTCCTTCGTCGGATTCGTATCGTCGAAGCGGAGATTGAACTGGCCGCCGTATTCCTTCGCGATATGGTAGTTGAGAAGAATCGACTTGGCGTGACCGATATGCAGGAAACCGTTCGGTTCCGGCGGAAAACGTGTCACCACATGCGTGTACTTTCCCTCTGCCAGATCTTTGTCGATCTCCATCTCGATGAAATTGCGGGAAGTCTTCTCGACACCTTCTTCAGTGCCGGAACTTTCATTCCCCGTGATCTTTTCGTTATCCACCCTCTTATCCTCCTTCATGTACCGTATTAAGCCGTCGACACGCATACAGTTTTGGGGCATGCGAAATATGAATGTTTACAGCATTAAGACAAGACTGCCTATATAACAAGACTGCCGCACTTAAATCAAGTGTGGCAGTCTGTCATGCGTGGAACCGACGGGGATCGAACCCGTGACCTCTCGCGTGTGAGGCGAACGCTCATCCCGGCTGAGCTACGGTTCCATACGTGCTTTAGTTTAGCACCGCATCATTCTTCGGTCAATGTAAAATTGCATGTTCTGAAAATGATAGAGTTACAGTTCAAACACTACCAGGGCCACGGAACACGTGGCTGGTAACGAGTGACCTGCAGCATGACAGAAATATCTGTATACTATCTGAGCAGCTCATCCGCTTTTGCCAGCGCTGACGCGATCACAGCATCCATATCGTAATAACAGTACTCACCGAGCCGCCCGCCGAATACCACGTGCTGCTCCCTGTCTGCCATTTCCCTGTACTGTGCATACAGCTTCCCGTTTTTCTCATCGTTGACAGGGTAGTACGGCTCGGAGCCCGGCTTCCACTCGGAAGAGTACTCGCGGCTGATGACAGTCTTCGGCAGATCATTTCCGTTTTCATCTTTGCCGAACTCAAACCACTTGTGCTCGATAATCCTCGTCCACGGCGTTTCACGGTCCGTGTAATTCACCGCGGCATTGCCCTGGAAATTCGGCTTGTCCAGAACCTCTGTTTCAAAGCGCACCGAACGGTATTCCAGCGCCCCGAGTGAAAAATCAAAATAGGCGTCGATTGCCCCTGTGTAGATCACCTTGTCAGCCATGCTGTTCCAGGAGGCTCTGTCCTTCAGGTAATCCTCTCCCAGCCGCACCTCAACGCCATCGAGCATATTGGCAACCATTTTTGTATAGCCGCCCACGGGAATTCCCTGATACAGGGCATTAAAATAATTGTTGTCAAATGTCAGTCTCACAGGAAGGCGTCTGATGATAAACGCCGGCAGTTCACGGCACGGCCGACCCCATTGCTTTTCCGTATATCCCTTGATCAGCTTCTCATAGATATCCGTGCCGACCAGCGAGATCGCCTGCTCTTCCAGATTCTGAGGATTTGTGATACCGGCTTCTCTGCGCTGCGCCTCTATTTTTGCCGCTGCCTCTTCCGGCGTGACAACGCCCCACATTTTGTTGAACGTATACATATTGAAAGGCAGAGAATACAGCTCTCCCCTGTAATTTGCCACCGGTGAATTGGTAAAGCGGTTGAACACGGCGAACTGGTTGACATAGTTCCACACCTCTGTATTATTCGTGTGAAAAATATGCGCACCGTATCTGTGAACGTTGATGCCCTCGATCTTCTCCGTGTATACATTGCCGGCAATGTGCGGGCGCCTGTCAATGACGAGCACATGTTTACCCGCTTTTTTTGCCTCGTGTGCAAACACAGCGCCATACAATCCCGCGCCGACAATGAGATAATCATATTTCATGGCTTTCCCTCTGTAATTGTCCGTTCTGCCGGCAATGTTGCCGGTCATTGACATGATCGCTGTTTTCCAGTTATTATCAGGATTTCCCACGCAGGGGATCTTTGCCGGTTCCTTAACTCCTCAGCAGATTCTCGGCAGACCTTCGCCCTGCAGCACATCCATCCGGCGCATGCCGCCCACCGGCGTCCGCATCAGCAGGTCACCCGGTCGGCCGCCCTCTGATTTTTCTGCCGTTGTCACACGTCCTATGATGGCAGCATCTGCTCCGTAGCGGGAAGCGCGGATCACAGCAAGCGCTTTTTCCGCATCGGCACCGTCCACAATGGCCGTCAGCTTGCCCTCATTTCCCATGTACATCGGATCGAGTCCCAGCAGACCGCAGAAATCCCGGACCCTGGGGGAAACGGGAACCGCATCGCTCTCAAGCGTAAATACAAGTCCGCACGCTTCGGCGAGCTCCTTCAGAACAGTACCCAGACCGCCTCTCGTGATGTCCCGCAGGACATGTACCTTCACGCCGGCAGCAATCAGCGCCTGAACCATCTCGCCAAGCGGCGCGTTATCACTCTGAATATCCGTATCGATCTGCATGCGCTCGCTCAGGATCGCCGCATGATGGTCACCCATATTACCTGAGACGAGAATGGCATCGCCGTCCCGGGCACCGGATGCTCCGATTTCCAGCCCTTCCGGCACAAAGCCGACGCCGGCTGTATTGATCATCATGCCGCCTCTGCTCTGTTCGGCGTCGATCACCTTGGTATCACCGGCCACGATCTGTACCCCCGCCTCGCGCGCTGTCTCCGCCATAGCATGCACCACACGTCGCAGCAGCTCCGTTGAAAGTCCCTCCTGCAGAATGAAACCCGCCGTGAGATACTTCGGCGTCGCGCCGCGCATCAGGAGATCATTGACCGTCCCGCATACACTCAGCCGGCCGATGTTTCCGCCCCTGTACTCCAGCGGCGTCACGACAAAGCTGTCCGTTGTCAGTGCTATGCGGCTGCTGCCCGGCACAACAGCACTGTCCTCCATCTGATTGAGGATCTCGTTATCAAACTCTTCTGCAAAAATACCGGCGATCAGTTCCCCAGTGGCCTGTCCGCCGCTCCCATGCGCCATCGTTATCGTTTCTGTCATCGTCATTTATTTCTGCCGTCCCGCGGCGACAGCCTCCCGGAGATCTTCTCTCCGTACGTTCTCAGCATTCTGTCTGTTCTCATGTGCGGCTCTCTCAGCCAGCACTTCCTGTCTGTTCTCCTGTCGGCTCTCTCTGCCGGCACTTCCTGTCTGTTCTCCTGTCGGCTCTCTCTGCCGGCACTTCCTGTCTGTTCTCCTGCAGGTTACTCTCTCCGCCCGTTGGAAAGCCACGTAAAACAGCTTCCCTCCTGGGAGACCATGCAGGCACCCTTCGGGCTCATCGGCGTGCACACTTTTCCGAAAAGCGGACAGTCTACCGGCCGGATCCGCCCCGTGAGCACATCGCCGCAGCGGCAGACTCTGTTGGCGCCGCTGTCATCATCCAGCCCGTCGCTCCCCGCATCATATGCCGCGTATTCCGGCCTCAGCATCAGGCCGGAGCCTTCAATGGCACCGAGCCCGCGCCATGCGGCACGACAGGGAACGAAATACCTGCTGATCAGTTCCTGCGCCCTGATATTTCCCTCCTCCGTCACGACGCGGGGATAAAAATTCATGACCCTGCCGCGGCCATATGACCTTACAATCCCGTAGACCGCCGCGAGAATTTCCTCACCGGTAAAACCGGCGACCGCGAAGGGAATCTGATACCGTTCCGCCAGAGGCACAAAGGCGCGGCTGCCTGTCACAACCGACACGTGTCCGGGCGCGAGAAATCCCTGCACGGGCGCACCGCCACGGCACAGCGCATCGATGACCGGCGGCATGGTCTTCATCGCCGTCAGAAGTCGCACGTTGGTAATTTTTTTCTCCGTGATCTGCTGCATCAGCAGCGCGTACGCCGGCGCCGTTGTCTCAAACCCGACCGCCGCAAAAACAAACGCCGTATCCGGATGTTTTTCCGCCAGGAGCAACGTGTCGAGCGGCGAATACACCATCTCCACGCGCGCTCCCTCACCTCTGGCCGCAGAGAGGGTTGTCCTGCTGCCGGGCACGCGGATCAGATCCCCGAACGTGACGAGGCAGGTGCCCGGCGTCTCCGCCAGTTCAATGGCTCTGTCCACATACGCTGTCGGGGTGACACACACAGGACAGCCCGGCCCGGAGATCAGCCTTATTTTCGGCGAGAGCATGGCGGGAATGCCGTTCTTCGCGATCGCCGCCGTGTGACTGCCGCACACCTCCATGATCTGCATCTCGGGGCCGTCGTAGGCGGCCAGATATTTTCTGATATCCTCCAGATTCACTCCTCAAAGGCCTCCAGCTCCTCAAAAATATCGCGCATCTCATCCGCCTCCTGCTCAGAGACCTTCTGAATGATACAGCCCGCGTGCACGAGCACCATATCGCCCGCCTTCACATCGACGAGCCCGGCGCGCGCATTCACGCGATTGCCGCTGAAGTCCACGACGGCACCGCCGTCTTTTACTTCAATTACTTTTCCCGGAAGTGCAACGCACATACCGTCCTCCTTCTGTTCCTCAAATACTGATACCTCCGGCCCGGTGATGTCTTTGCCGCGATGCCCGGAGATACAGATGCCTGCGCCCGCAGGGCCGCAGATAACACTGATCAGCAGTCGATATCCGCCAGCGCCATCTGTCCAAGTGCGATTCCACCATCACCGGACGGAACCTTCTCATTGATATATACACGGAAGCCTCTTGCTGTCAGCTGGCTCACGATTCTCTGCAGCAGGATCCTGTTGCAGAACGTACCGCCCGAAAGCGCCACCGTGTGCACCTGGATGCCGTTTTCCCCGGCCTCCCAGGATATTTTTTCACACACGTTGACGGTCATCTCGGCCACAGCATCGTGAAATTCCAGTGCGAGTTCGTCCCTCGGCACGCCGCCGTCCACTGCCATGCGCAGATCGCCGATCAGCCGCGAACCGTCGGCCAGCCAGATATCATCCTTATGTTCCATGACAAAGCGCAGCGGGTAACGGCCATTCAGCGGATTCTCCTTCGAATATACGCCGTTCTTCCATTTTCTCTCCGCGCGCTCCGCGGCACATTCCAGCTTTTCCGCACACTCGCCTTCATAGGTGTTAAACTGGCAGATACCGAGCTGAGCCGAAGCCGCGTCAAACAGTCTGCCCATCGAGCCGTTGAAGTGCGTATTGACATTGGCAGCAAGGGCGATTTCGTAGAGCTGATGCATATCCGGATCAAGGATCTCATCAGAGCTCACATGTTCCCAGATCAGCTGTCTGTCCTCGGCATCAATGATGTAGCAGGTCAGTGTCTGAATGGCATTTTTTGAGGACATGTCGCCGCCGAGCATTTTGACCGGCATCAGATGCCCCATTCGCAGGGAATGTCCTTTCCTCTCGACCTGCTTCGGTTCTTCATCATCCCTGTCAAAATAATCGTTCATCGGAATCGCGTGCAGCGTTTCCTGTTCCTTCTTTTCTTCCTGATAGGTGATGGAAAGCTCTTCATCCAAATCACAGAGCATGAATTCCGAGCCCCAGATGGTCCCGTCATCTCCGTAACCTGTCCCGTCAAAGGAAACGCCGATAACAGGCCCCTTCAATCCGTATTCGGCAATCACCGAGGCAATATGCGCCTTATGATGCTGCACCGTTTTGACGCCGGAATCCGTGCTGCCGTCCCCGGCTTCTCCAAACATCCGGATCGCATCGTGATGCGATATGTACGAAGGATGGCTGTCGGCAACCGCTCTCACGGGATGCACGTCCAGCAGGCCTTCCATATGCCGGACGGACACTTCACGCGCGTTGGATGTCTGCACGCCGGAGAGATCGCCGAAATGGGAAGACAGGTATACCACATTGTCTCTGCCCAGCGCAAATACGCTCTTCAGGTCTCCACCAGCGGCAAACGTCGGAACTTTCAGCGGAGCCGGCAGAAACAGCGGAGCCGGAACGATTCCCCTCGCACGGCGGATCACCTGAACGACCTCCCTGGTGGCGCCTCCCTCCAGACCGATCTCTGTCACCTGATAGATGGAATCCTCCAGTGGTGTCACGATCTCGCGGTTATGCGTCAGAATAAAATCAGGGCATCCCTCGGACAGATTTTTCAGCATATCCTCATCACGTGTGATGATGGGCTCACCGCCGCGATTGCCGCTGGTCATGACGAGCGGTCCGAGTTCCTTCACGAGAAGGATCTGCAGCGGATTGCAGGGCAGCATGGCGCCGATCCTGTCCGATTCGCCGCAGATATTATGGGCAAAATCTCTGACGGGATCTGTGGTATTGCTGTAGATCCGCTTAAGAAGAACGATCGGTCTTGCCGGCGAGCGGAGCAGTTCCTCCTCTTTCGCCGATACGGTACAATATGCCCTGATGCTCTCCACGTCCGGAAACATCACAGCAAAAGGCTTGGAAGCCCTGTGCTTGAATCCCCGGAGTCTGCGGGCAGGATCTGAGATATCCGGCCGGAAGACAAAGTGAAAACCGCCGATGTCCTTGACGGCACCTATCCTGCCATCGCGCAGTTCACGGATGCCCTCCTGCAGCGCCGCTTCCCCGTACAGAGGGGCAGATGAATCTTCCGGAGCAGCACCGTCCGCGGGCTGCGCATCCGCAGTCATAAGCTTATGAGGATCTTCCTCAGATACATTCCGGTAAGCACTTACATTCTCTCTTGTCACACAGCGGAGAACCGGTCCGCAGTCATGACAGGAAATCGTCTGGGCATAGCACCTTGAATTGCCGCATTCCTCATATTCCGCCCGACAGGCCGGACACATGGAAAACTTATGCATTGTCGTCCGTTTACGGTCATACGGCACCCCGGTCATGATGCTGAAACGCGGTCCGCAGGATGCACAGCTGATAAACGGATATCGATAGCGCCGGTTGTCAGGATCCAGCAGTTCCCTTTCGCAGTCCGGGCATGTGGGAAGATCCGGCGGCAGAATACGGACAGCCTCCCTGTGTTCCGTGCTCCGGATAATGCTGAACCCGCAGTTTCCTGTCTTTAGTTCTTCACGAAATCCTGTATCACATGTATTCTCTTCCGCAGTCTGTCTGCTCTCACTGTCTTCCCGCACTTCTCCGTCAGTCGCATCTCTCACATCGACGTGATCGATGACAGCGCCGGCCGGAGGCTCTTCTCGCAGCCGCCGTATCAGCTCATTGACGGCTTCCTCATTTCCTGAAGCATGAATGATCACAATGCCGCCCGCATTCCGCACACTTCCCGCAATACCGAGCTGCACCGCCTGCTCCGCCACATAGGGACGGAATCCAACGCCCTGTACCAGACCATATAATGTAATAATCTTCTGAATGCCTGTCTGTTCCACCAGGATGTCCCCCTCTCAGATTCTGTCAGCCTGTAAATGATAATCCCTCTGCACGGGTTTATTCCGATCATGCCATGTCCGCTGTGATCGAATGAGTCCCGCTGCCCCGTATCACAAGAGGGCGCCGCACGAATGCATATGCATGGTACGAACGCCCTCCCTGAACGAGATCAAACTTATTTGCCGGGCGTCTCTGCCGGTTTGCCAGCCCCGTCGGCATTCTCTGCCGCAACAGGCTTTGCCGTCTCCGGCGCCTTTGCCTCTTTTGCCGCCAGGGCTTTCTTTGCCGCCGCGGCCTTCAGTGCTGCCTGTTTCTTTTTCTCGGCTTCCGCCGCCATGGCCTCTGCAGAACGATGATGAAGATCATCATATTTCTCCGGACCGGGTTCCTGATAACCCGGTACCATCGTCAGACACTTCTTGGGGCATTTGAGCACACAGTAACCGCAGGCTACGCAGTCAAAACGGTTGATATCCCAGGTGCCCTCTTTTCTGTCAACTTTGATCGCATCAGAAGGGCAGCTCATCTGACAGATGCCACACGAAATGCACTTATCGATATCGATCTCTATATGTCCTCTGGAGCGGTCCGGATAAACGGCCGGCTCTGCGGGATAATTTCTGGTCACCGGCTTTCTGAAGAGATTCTTCAGCGCCTCACCCGCATATCTCAAGATTGCCATTTCTGGATGCCTCCTTATCTCTCTGTACAGCTGATGCAGGGATCGATCGTCAGAATGAGGATCGGTACATCCGCCAGATCTGCACCCTTCAGTGTCTCTGTCAGACCCGCCAGATTGGCGAATGTCGGGGTACGGAGACGGAAACGATCCAGATATTTTTTACCGCTTGCCTTGGTGTAGTAAATTGCTTCGCCTCGCGGCTGCTCGATTCTCGCCATGTACTCACCGTTCGGCATACCCTTGACCGGCACATTGATGTCTCCCTCAGGAATCTTGCTGATTGCCTGACGGATCAGATCGATCGACTGGTACACCTCTTTGATCCTGACGGTGCAGCGGTCAAAGGAATCACCATTCGTACCCGTGATCGGCTCCATATCCAGATATTTATAGGCTTCGTAGCCGGTCATACGGTAATCAAACGACATGCCGGAAGCCTTGGCGAAAGGACCGCAGCATCCGAGGTCATGTGCCTGCTGTTTGGTCAGCACGCCGACACCCTTCAGACGGGACTGTACCGAGTAATCGTTGACAAAAGCCTTCTCGAGAGGCTTAACTTCTTCCTCAATCTCATCCAGTGACTTCAGGATCTGCTGCATCATTTCCGGCGTGATATCCTTGTTGACACCGCCGATCTGATTGACAGAAAAGATCAGCCGGCCGCCTGCTGTGAGCTCATGCAGGTCAAGGATCTTCTCACGGACACGCCAGCATGCGTAGAACAGGTTCTCAAATCCGAACGCATCGGCCATCAGTCCCATCCAGAGCATATGGCTGTGCATTCTGCCGAGCTCCGCCCAGATCACGCGCAGGAACTTTGCCCGATCCGGAACCTCTACATTCATGATATGCTCAACAGATTCCACATAACCCAGGCCATGACCGAACGAGCAGATACCGCAGGTTCGCTCGATCACATAAACCATCTTGTTGAAATCCCGCTTGTCAGCCAGAGATTCAAGACCTCTGTGGACAAAACCGATATTCGGAACAGCCTCTACAACCTTTTCATCCTCGATCACGAGATCCAGATGGATCGGTTCGGGAAGAACGGGATGCTGAGGGCCGAAAGGAATTACGCTTCTTTTTGCCATTACTGTTCACCCTCTTTCCCGTCTGCTGTCTCTGTTTTCTTTGTTTGCGGTGCCTGAATCGCCTGCGCGTTCATCTGCTCACCACGGATCGCTCTCTCGGAGAGCGGGGATGATGCCGCACCGGCATCTCCCGTCGGCACACTGGAAGCCATCTTGGTGCCCGGAATATCCTTGTCGGCCGCCATGGCTTTCATCTCAGCCTTGCGCAGCGGAACAGCCTTCTGTACGATGGCGTTCAGCTCTGCGGAACCTTCCTGATCCGGCTGCTCGGAAGCGCCCGGAACAACCGTTTTCGGCTTGTCCTTTGCGATCTTCTTCTGCCGCACATCCTCCGGGAGCATGGCAGCCCATTTGCTGATGCGGTAGAGCTTGGTATGGTAATCCATGTGCATCATCCGCATGTGAACGCCGTACATGGTCTCCATCTCATTTTCATAGAACGTCGCATAAGGGTAAAAAACACCGATGCTCGGCACTTCCTGATCCAGCTCCACATACACACGGAGCGTGATCATGGCGTAGGTACTCTCGTCAACGAAGGAATAGCTGAGCTCGTAGCGATTGTTGATCCACGCCGCACAGATCTGTGCCAGACGCAGACGACTGTGGCGCATAAACTGCACATTCTCCATGAGATCCTCGAGCTTGATCTCACGGATGGTATCTCTTGGGATTATAATCTTAGGCATTTCCGCTGCCTCCGTTCTTTCTTGCCTTCACCAGAGCGTCATGTTCATCTGACCTCTTCTGGAAAAGTTCTACCGCCTTGACAATTCCGTCGATAATGGCCTGCGGCCGCGCTGCGCAGCCCGGCACATAGATATCTACCGGAATACAGGTATCCACGCCACCGTGAATATTATAGGTATCCTTGAACACACCTCCGGTGCAGGCGCATACGCCTACCGCCACAACGACCTTCGGCCGCGGCATCTGATCATAAAGCTGTTTTACCACCGGCGCACACTGGTCGTTGATTCCACCCGTGACAAGCAGAATATCCGCCTGCATGGGGTCACCGGTATTCACAACGCCGAGCCTCTCCGCGTCATAGACGGGCGTGAGGGCAGCCAGTACTTCAATATCACAGCCGTTGCATGATGCTGCATCATAATGCAGGAGCCACGGCGATCTTTTTACATCTGCCATTATTTTTCCTCCTCAGAATATCAGCATCAGAACAAACAGGTTGACGCCCGCGGAAAGCAGCGTGACGATCCAGGTGATCTCCAGCATCTTCTGCCATTTCATTCTGGCTGAAGCGTTGTCGACAAGAATCTCGAAAAACCACACAATGATGGCAACCACCACAGCGAGAACCCAGCTCCACGGATGTCTGTTGATGATAAACAGTGCCACGACAGCGAGGAGGAATACATTCTCATACCACTCTGTCACCTTGAACAGTGCGAGATTGCGTGATCCCATCTCTGTCGCTATGCCCTGCACGAGCTCCTGATGCGCGTGCTCCGAAGCGGAAAGGTCAAACGGGCTCTTCCGCATCTTGATCGTAAGAATAAAAACAAAGGCGATGAAAACACCCGGCAGGTAGACGATCATGCTGACATCACCTGAGATGATATCGCGTACATTGAAAGAACCGCAGGCAAGGTAGAAGCCGACGCAGGTCAGCAGAACTGACGGCTCATAGGCCATCATCTGCAGGAGCTCACGGTTGCCTCCGATGGTGCTGCAGGGTGAGCTTGTGATCACCGATGCAAAGTACAGGAAGGTCGATGCTGTTGACAGAACAAAGAATGTCATCAGAAGATCGGTTCCCGCAAAGAGCATGCAGCCGGTAAAGATCATCATGATGAGGTAGGACGCCAGCATCATACTCTGCGCGCGGTTTACCGCGATGACCTGTTTATGCCACAGTTTATTTACATCAAAAAATGCCTGACGGACAGGCGGTCCGATACGTCTCTGCATACGTGCGGAGATCTTCCGGTCAAATCCGGCGAGATAGCCACCGATCAGCGGTGCCAGAAAGATATAGCAGATGACTGAGATTACACTGCGCATTATACGGCACCTCCTATGATATACAGCATGGTGATGATGATAACCGCTGTCATGAGAAGCTGCGACGGCAGCATCAGTTTCCTCTGACCGATCTTATGAGCAAAGTAGTAATTGGTCAGATACAGTTTCTTCGTATCTCCCTTGGAATCGACAAAAGCATCATTGTTTCCGGTGTTAATGCCGTTCATATAGGAAAGCTTGATATTCGTCGGTGCATTCGCCGCCGCACGGTAAGAGATCAGCGGGATGGCGAAGACAACCATGATGACGATGATCAGGATATAGAGCACCTTCATCGGAAGCACGTCTGTATAGCTGCCGTACATCTCGACGATCATGGGATCGACAAAGACTTTGGAGAGCAGCGGGAAGAGCGCGCAGAGTGCGATCATGAGCACCGCATGGATATTCAGGGAGATCTTCTCGTTCAGTCTCGTAATATCCCTGATCTTTGGCGAATCCGTGGCAGCGATCAGCTTGCCCATCCACTTCGTCCAGTAGAAGGAGGTTGTCGCGGAACCGAAGATAATGAAAAATACCAGCAGGATATTTCTGTCATCAACGGATGCGCGCAGTGCCGACCACTTGGAAACAAGCATGCCGAACGGTGCGAGGAACATACCTGCAATACCAATAAACTGCAGGATGGCAAGCCACGGCAGACGGTAGATCAGTCCGTGGAAGTCCTCAATATCTCTCGTATGCATGGAATTTTCCGTAGCACCCACATCCTGGAACAGCAGCGATTTCGATACCGCATGGAAGATCATGAGGAAAACGGCTGCCCAGATTGTCTCGGTCACACCAACGCCGCAGCATGCGACCATCAGTCCGAGGTTCGAAATCGTGGAGAAAGCCAGCACCTTTTTTGCGTCTGTCTGTGCGATAGCCATGACAGATGCGGCGAAGAACGTAAAACCTCCGACAGCTGCAATCAGCATGCCGGTAACCGTTCCGGACATAGCCGGTGCCAGACGGATGAGCACATAGATGCCCGCTTTTACCATGGTAGCGGAGTGCAGCAGAGCGGATGACGGCGTAGGAGCCACCATCGCGCCGAGAAGCCACGTGCTGAACGGAAGCTGCGCTGCTTTTGTCAGCGCCGCAAAAGCAATGAAAGCGACCGGGATAACGGCATAAGCCTCACCGAGAACGCCCAGTCCGATCAGTGCCTGCAGTGACACTGTACCCTCATGCAGTCCGTAATATACGATACCGACTGCGAGCACGGTTCCGCCGAGGAGGTTCATCCACAGAGCTCGGAAGGAATTCGTGACGGCGATCGGCTCCTTCGTATAACCGATCAGCAGGAAGGAGCAGACAGATGTGATCTCCCAGAACAGATCGATCCAGAGAAGGCTGTCAGAGAGAACAAATCCGAACATGGCACCGAGGAACAGGAAGAGCAGCATGAAAAAGTAGTTTCTTCTGTCTTCAAATTCCACGTGATGCTGTGCGTATCCATGCATATAACCTACCGCATAGATGACGATCAGGCCGCCTATGAGGCCGATGATCACACACATCAGGATGGCCAGATGATCGATATAGATCTTCGGTGTCTCCTCCATAGCCGGACCTGCCAGCTCGAACCACGCGATAAGAAGCGTGGGAACGATAGACAGCAGACTGATCCAGTACTTCCTGTGTTTAAAGCAGCAGATGGTCACGAGGATCATCAGGGCAATCTCACCGATGAGAATGACCCTGTCGGCTGCCTCTACACCCGCACTGGGACCCTGAGCCAGCATGATCGGCTGTGCTTCTCCGGCGATCCACTGTCCTGTAAGAACAGCAACGGCAGCCATGATAATGACTGCACTTACGTAAGCGACTGCATTCCTTACCCTGTTGCTCCTGATGACAAACATCAGAAGTCCCACGATCATGGGAAAGCAGATGAGAAACGGTACTACCATATGATGGCACCCCCTTGAGAGATTATGGTTTGATACTTGTGCGGTCTCCGCGAGTGGCAGAGTGGACCGCGCCGTAAGCCGGCAATATTATAACACCTGAACGTCGTAATCGGGGAAAAATTTATCAGAAGATACCAGAAATAAAACGAGCCGCTGCATCTCTGCAGCGGCTCCCGTGAGCTGATGACCAGAATCGAACTGGTGACCTCATCCTTACCAAGGATGCGCACTACCGACTGTGCTACATCAGCATTGCTGTGTCATCTTTCTGACGTCAGCGAAAACAATAATATCAGACACAGCTGGCGTTGTCAACAATTTTCTTTACGCATTGCCAGAGCCGCAATTCATGATTCGCGATGCCTGTGATGCTCATGTGCGATCACAGCCCGCAGGATAATCGCAGCCGCAAACGCGAGCACGCAGATGATCCTGAGAATGTTTTTCGCGGATACACCGCTCTGTGCAGATGCCGGAGCGGATGACGGAAGACTGCCTGACAGGACGTTATCACCGAATCCCGTTCCGTCAGATGCTGTATCCGTCGATGCGGATACGGCGGAAAGTGTCTCATCTGTCGCACGCTCCCCCACGCCCTGTTCTCCGGCCGCCATTCCTTCCTCCAGGTAATGACGGATATACGCCAGGCGGTTCCCAGCAGCTTCACTTTCCGGATACTGCTGCATGTACCAGGTAATGTCAAAATCCGGTGACGCCTGATCGCCATACCAGACGCCCGACAGCAGAAAATACTGCAGAAGCTCCGCGTCTGTCATATCATCGGCGGACACGTCACCGCGGGGTATGGTATAGTCCGTGCCGCCGACAGTGACCTGATAGGAGGCATTCTGCTCAGCCATGCCGGCATCGAGCTGACTTCGATACCAGTCCGCATCAAAAACGCCGGCATAGGCAGAGACATCCGACAGTGCCTTTTCCGTATCAATTGTATCAGTTGAACCGTCTGTGGCCTGCTGTCCTCCGGCGGTGCTGTCTGTGTCGTTAACAGCTATGCCTCTTCTGGCTGCGATCACTTCTTCCCCTGAACGGGCGGTTGATGACGTCCCGCCGCTCGAATCCAGATGAATCACCCAGATTTCGGAGATATTGGATTCTTCTGTCATTCCTTCAATCTTCGATATGCGGTTCTCTGCTTCTTCTCCTGCATAGGTATCAGAAAGCGCAAGTGCGCTTGAATGCCAGAATTTATCATCATCTGCTGTATCGCCCCAGAAAAATCCGGTGTGATGTGTGTCCGACATGGCGTACGGACCGCCTGCATCAAAGAGCCAGATAATATCACCCTTGCGCATGGTGCCGGAGGCCAGCATGTCATCTATGGTATCGTATGCTTCAAATTTCACGCCGGAGCTGAACAGCCAGTTGACCCATCCGCCGGCGTTCCCATAGGGCTCCGTGCTCGCATCACCGCAGGGAATATTGTCGGAATTTTCTGTTGCTACCTCGTGCAGAACATACCAGACGAATCCCTCGCACTGCATATGCCCATCTTCTCCGGGCGTCGGAAATTCGTAGGGGCTCTCATGATAAGGCGTTCCGACAAAGGTATCCATATGGGCATAGAGATAGCTTACGAGGTCCTCCCGGCTGAACTTCAGATAATCGGTCAGATACTCCGTTTCATCATCTGTATCACTCTGCGCAGTATCAGATGATGCTGTTTCATCATCTGTGTCACTCTGCGCGGTGTCAGATGATACCGTTGCAACATCTGCGTCACTCTGTGCAGCGTCAGCTGCTGTCGTTTCATTGTCGCCTGACACAACCGTGTCCGCTGTGTCGGATGCCGCAGTTACGGCATCTTCTCCAGTCGTGCCGGGTTCAGCCAGTGCTGTCGTCGTACCCAGTCCGGATATACCGCTGAGTACTGTCATGAGAAGCACAGCCGCCGTACCGGCAGCAGCCTTCCTCAGGATATTTGCCATTTTTTTCATCATATGCCCTGTCTGCGGTTATTTTTATTCTCGCCAGAGCCGCATCATCTGACATTCCTCTGCCGCCGCTGCACAGACCTGCGCCTGCAGGCACTGATCCGGAGCGTTATCTGCCGCTGAGTTCGTCTTCCGCCTCAATCTCATCGATGATATCGAAATGCTCATTGTCCTCGCGAAGGCGATAGTCATTATACATCAGGGAGAGATTCGGGTTGTAATAAGGATCTCCTTCATCCAGAATCTTCTTCCAGCGTTTCCTGAAGAGGCGTATCTCGTTCTTGAACCGTTCCTTACGCTCCGGTGTGTCCTCATAGCCCCGGCTCTTGGATTCAAAGTGATACAGTTCCACCGCCACATCGACCACGACAAGCTTTCCGGTCTCTCTTACCTTCAGGCAGTAGTCAACGTCATTCAGGGCCAGACGCAGTTCCTCTGTGAATCCGCCGACCTCGTCAAATACCTGCTTCTTTGTCATCATGCAGGCTGCCGTCACCGCACTGACATCGTGCGTCGCATGCAGCAGCATCATATACCCGGCGCTGTCCGCCGGCTGTCCTGTCAGTACATGCCCGGCAAATCCGCCCATACCGATGACAATCCCGCAGTGCTGAACCGTGAGATCGCCGTAATACAGCTTTGCGCCGACGATGCCGACGTCAGGTCGCTGGCAGTAGCCGAGCATGCCCTCGATCCAGTCCCTGGAGATCACCTTCGTATCGTTGTTCAGGAAGATGAGATATTCTCCGTCTGCCTGTGCCGCGCCGAAATTATTGACCCGGGAATAATTGAAAGGTCCTTTTTCCGTATACGTCACGACACGGACACGGGAATCTTCCTTCTGTATCTTCTCGTAATAGTCAAAGGTCGCCTGCTCTTTACTGTTGTTTTCCACAACAAGAATCTCGTAATTATCATACGTGCTCTTGCTCAGAATGGAGTCAATACAGGTTTTCAGCAGATCCGCATGGTCACAGCTGCAGATGATAATGGAAACCTTCGGATCCTTTTTCACGGAAAGGATCGGATGGAAGCAGATAAAGTCGAGCGTGTACTCGAGTCTGCCGTCCAGTCCGTTTCGCTGCATATAATCGCCGACCGCGCGCCGCCCTGCATCCACAGCATACATTTTGCTGTCGGGATTGCCCGCCGTAGAGCCACTGGACGCTCTCCAGTGATAGAGGATCTTCGGCACGTGCGCCACGCGTCTGGCTTTTTCACAGCAGCGGAGGATCATATCCCAGTCCTGCGCGCCGTTATATGCATCGCCGAATCCGCCGGTCTCATCCACGATGCTCTTCCTTGCAACAAAAATATGCGTGATGTAGTTCAGGCTCATGAGATAGTCAATGGAAAAATCCGGCTTGAGATGAGGGTCATAAAATACCGTGCCCTGTTCATTGACAACATCCTCATCAGTATAAACCACATCGACATCCGGCGACTGATTGATGGCTCTGACGATCTCGTACATGGCATCCGCTTCCACCAGATCATCGTGGTCGGAAAGCATGATAAAATCACCCGTTGCCATCTTCAGCGCTGCATTCGTATTTCCCGAAATGCCGGCATTGACCGCCAGTTTCTGATAGCGGATCCTCGGCTCATTTCCGTACTCGTCTGCCACAATGCGGCCCGGTTCGTCCGTTGTGCTGCCGTCAGCGAGACAAAGCTCCCAGTTCTGATAGGACTGAGCGAGTATGGAGTTGACAATATCCCGCAGGAACTCCGGTCGTGTGTTGTACAGCGGTATGCATACCGATATCTTCGGCTCACAGGAAAAATGTGCGGCGCGCTGTTTTTCCAGTTCTGTCTCCGTCACACGACGGGCACGGAACCAGGTATCATAATCAAAATTCTGCGCCACAGCAGGGCCATGGATGGCGCGGCGAATCAGACCTGAGACACCGTTTCTCCTTGTATACTCGATGACATGGCGAATAAACCCGCGGGTGCTCTTGTTCCGTTTTGCTCCGGGCGTGATATCCAGCTCAATGGTCTCATCCTGCTTCTCGGAGCAGCAGTGGAGATAAATTTTCTTCATTCCTCTGACATCGTCCTGCCTGATACGGATCTGAAAGCCCGGCGTATCATTCATGGACAATCCTTCCAGACGACAGAGATCGATTCTCTTGCTCCGGTCAGTTGTGCACGGGATCTCATTTCCGTCGGCATCGGTAATCTTCACGCTGCAGGCTCCGCTGCGCGCATAGGTCCAGCCGTTGATCCATACCATTCCCTCTGCGGTGACCCAGTTATCCACATGGGCTGCCGGCTTATCCATGTCGACAGCGGACAGCAGTGCCTGTACATCTTCCGTCGATGCTGTCTCCTCTTCATCCCCGCTGGAAAAACAAATGCTGATCTTATTGCCATGCTCCCGAATGACATCCTGCAGATGCTCCACCCGGATATCCAGGCCGACATCCGGTGTCAGGCCGTCATATTTATCATGATATGCCCGGAAGACATCATCGCGCACGATGTCATGAACGCTGAACGGGATATCCTCTCCCTTCGCATCTCTGACGCTGATTTTCAGATTTTCCGGCGTGGTGGAGAAAGCCCAGCCCAGAACGCGGTAGAAAAGATGGCCGGATCCTGCGATCCTGTGTTCATCAATGTGATAATAAATCGGCTTCATACCCGTTGTACCTCTCAATGTTCAGGGTTTCTGTGAAAAAACCTGCGGAAAAATGTCATGACCGCCCGCATGGGAGCCGTCACCTTCCAGGAAAAAGCTCCCCTCATCTGATTGACGGTTTCCGACAGGCTGACGCAGGATGCGTCCAGCTTTTCCACTTTCTCATGCTCACTGTCATAATCTTTCTGCAGGGATTCCAGCTGTTCGTTCAGGCTGCTGTTCTGTTCCTGTGCATCCTGTAATTCTTTCCGGAGCTTTTCCTCTGTTTCACGCAGCGTCTGCAGTTCGCTCTGCGCCGCGGGAAATTCCTCCCTTAACCTGAAATAATCATTTTCCACCTGGCGGAAGCCCATACTGGGCTTTCCGTAAACGCTGTTATGCAGACGGATCGGATGCGTGTCACCGAGGATCCATTTCTGGAATTCGCTCTCCATGGCGGCATAGATCTGCATGTCTTCCGTACGGATACCGTATCTGGCAAAGAGCGGACCGACAAATTTTTTCCTGCCGGCGCGATAATTCTGAAAATAATCAAGCGCTCTGTACATCACATAGCGGACGGGAATGGGAAAAGGAAATGTCCACTCGTAATCGATGACGTCCCACTTCTCCTTCTTTACCTCATCGATATCATCGATGAGTTCCCGCATACTTAGTGTTTCCGGCAAAAGAATGTTGGAGAAGATCATGTCGATATTCGTGACCGGCAGTGCCGCCTCATTCTCTCCCACCATCTGTTCGCCGAAAATCTCACGGTATTCAGGGGACGGTGTAAAAATCCCCATCGGATGTCCGGCCGTCAGCCGGCGCCAGTACTCATCGATCAGCAACTCCGCCAGATCAGGCCGCCCGTTCTCCAGACACATGTCCAGCACCGTGTCCAGGGATTTTCCCGTCACATACTCCAGTTCAATGCCTTCCGCATTTCTGCTGCAGCGGTTGATCAGAAAACCCGTTCCCTCAAAGGCAGCGGCAAGCTTCAGATATTTTGACGCGATGCCGGTTACCCAGCTCCTTGACGCCTCATCAAACGCACGTTTAAAGACCTGACGCTGGCCGTTATCATCTTCATATATCGATGTCACCGTATTGAAACCGGCTTTTCTCTGATTGGAGAACTTAACATAGATCGGATATCGCCGGGTCGCCGGAGAAACCGCTTCCACACGGCCATCCGTTTTCTTTCCGGCATCCGTACCCTTCTGCGCGTTCTGGCTTCCGCCGTTCTCCGCTCCGCTTTCGTCATCCGCATGCTTCTGCGTGCCGTTGTCCGCACTGACCTCAGGATGTTTTCCGTCATCCGCATCCTTCTGTGTGACGACACCTCCGGATTCTGAGGTGAAGAGCGGCATCGCCGCCGTTCTGCTTCCACCGGCCGGCGGCGTCAGAATACAGAGAAAAGCATTGGCCACTTCCGGATACAGGCCGTTCTCCAGCGCATAGGCATACTCTTCCTGTTCATCGCACCAGCAGATGCGCGGCCGGAAAAAGCCCTGCTCATACAGCCCGAGTTCCTCGCTTCTGGGAAGGAAAGTGTCTGTATAAACGCTGTCCGTGAATTCAAGGCTCTGGTACGGATAATATACCTGTGCCTGCATGCCGAGCTCATCGAAGAGTTTTTTCAACTCCTGTCTGGTCGCCGAACCGTGCGGGGCCGGTGCGCCGTCGCGCGTGCGCATGCCGTGACTGTTGTCGACAGCAAGAACGATCCTGCCGTTTTTTTCGACAAAGGCTGACGCGAGCTCCAGATCTGACCGGAGACTGAGCGTGGATTCCGGACGATAGATGATCACCCAGTCAAACTTGCGCACCTGTTCGGATGTATCCGTTCCTTCCTTTTTCAGGTACTTCTGAACCTGGATATCATCTCCGGCAAGATTCCAGATACCGCATTCCACATTGTGACGCGACTGCTGACGCCTGCTGTTGATCACATAATGGCCTTCGGTCTGTTCAAGGCATACGACTTCCGCAGCCCGTCCCGCCAGATCAGCAGTGGCCGGGCCATATCCGGCCTGCATCTCCAGCACGCGGTCTGTCCCGTGTATGGGCAGCCAGTTCAGAAGGTTGGCACGCCAGGGGGAGAGCTGATAGAGAAGATCCGGATCCTTCCGTTCCCATGTCACGGCTGCGTATCTCTCTTCCGGCTCACCCTCAATGACCGCCAGTATTTTTTTCTCTTTATCGGAAAGTTCCGGCCCGGCATCCGCAGCATCCTTCTTTGCAGGCTCTGCTGCGGTATCCACGTTCTCCGAAAGCTCCGGCCCGGCATCCGCAGCATCCTTCTTTGCAGGCTCTGCTGCGGTATCCGCGTTCTCCGAAAGCTCCGTCACGGCATCTGTGTTGTCCGGCACTTCCTGCCGCAAATCCTGATTGTCCATATCTTTCCTCTGTAAATACCATGTTTTTGTACTGTATTAAACCTGCCGCGTCGACGTTTAATCCAGTACCTTTTTCACCGTGGTCACGGATTCCATATCATAAAATCCGACTGTATTTTTATTGGATACAACGGAGACACTGAGCAGGTCATAGCACCTGTGATAAGCTGTCAGATTTCCGTTGACGTAGCCCGTACAGCTCATCGACAGCAGGTATTCACCGCCCTGCAGCGTCATGCGCTGGTCGTATGTGACCACATACACTTCGCCCTTATGTGCCAACGGCACTGCTTTTCCCTCCAGCATCGTGTTCGTGCCGGTGATGTCGATACCGCGCGCATTCCGGAATGTGTAGGTGAATATGGGTTCCTTAATATCATCATTGAACCGGATCTTGGTCCGGATCTGAAAGTTCGTTCCCTTGACAATGGTACTGGTCAGGTTGCCGTTCTCATCGACAATGGCGAAATCCACAATCTCCGCGCGGTGATTCCCGTACTCATTGAGTTTGGGATTGATCGCGAAATGTGATTTCCACTCCTCACTGTCATCGGCTCCCTCGCGGATGGAATCGCCCTTGTAGGTCTTCTTCTGCTCCGCGCGCAGCTGGTCTGTGCTGATCGTACCGGAGAGCTCATCGCTGTGGTTTTCCGTCAGATCCTGAATGTCGTCTGATGAACCTGTGAGGATCTTCTTATACAGGTTGATCATGTCCTTCGGCGTGCCCTCTGCCAGCTTCTCACCCTTGTTCAGAAGGATGACACGGTCGCAGTATTTGGACACGGAACTGAGGTCATGACTTACGAGAAGGATAGTCTTGCCCTCGCGCTTGAATTCATCGAACTTCGCATAGCACTTCGCCTGGAAAAATATATCGCCTACCGAGAGTGCTTCATCTACGATGAGGATCTCCGGATCGATATTGATGGCGACGGCGAAGGCCAGCCGCACAAACATACCGGAGGAATAATTCTTGACGGGCTGATTGACGAAATCTCCGATATCGGCAAAGTCGAGGATGTCCTTCATTTTTGCATCGACCTCGGCACGGGAATAGCCCATCATCGTGCCGTTCAGATAGACGTTTTCAACACCCGTGTACTCCGGGTTGAAGCCGGCACCGAGTTCCAGCAGAGCCGAAATCCGTCCGCGGATATCCACCGTACCTCCCGTCGGCTGAAGAACGCCCGTGATGATCTTCAGCATCGTCGACTTTCCGGCGCCGTTCGTTCCGATCAGACCGACGGTCTCGCCTTTTTTCACATCAAAGCTCACATGATTCAGCGCATAATATTCCGTGTAGCGGCGTTTTTTTGACAGGCCGAGCGCCTCCAGCAGGCGGTCCTGCTTGCGGGCGTACATCTTGTACATTTTGCTGACGTCGCTGACGCGGATCGCGTAATCATCACTCATTACGGATACCTCCTTAAAGCACGTCCGCAAAATGCGGCTGCAGTCTGCGGAATACGTGTGTGCCGCAGATAAAAATCAGGATCGTCACCAGCCAGAAATACAGCGTGATGGCCGGTCTCTGCCAGAACCAGATGTGGTTGATGAGAGAATCCCTGTATCCCATGACGATGTAATACATGGGGTTGGCCTTCAGAATAACCAGAAGCGCACCGGATACATTCATCGCATCAATATTCCACATGATCGGAGTGAACCACACGCCGACCTGAAGAACGATATTGACGATCTGAGACATATCACGGAAAAATGCGACGATGGCGCTCGTTAAATAGACCACTCCCGTCACATTGATCAGCATGGCAAGTGAATAATACAGCAGCTGAAATGAGAACCACCCCGGGAACATGCCGTAGGCAGTATACATAATCAGTGTGAATGCAACAAAGAACAGATGCACATACAGACTCGACAGGATCTTCACCACCGGCAGGCAGCTGACATGGAATACGACCTTTTTTACCAGATAGGTATATTCCATCAGAGCATTCGAGCCCGATCCCATGGCATCAGAGAAAAAGAACCAGGGAACAAGACCGGACAGCAGCCAGAGTACATAAGGGACCTCAATGCCGCCCTTCGTCACCTGACTTCCCACGTTCAGAGCCCTCTGAAATACAAACCAGTAGACAAATATTGTCACAACCGGCTGTACAAAGGCCCAGAATGTGCCGAAGAACGAACCCGCGAATTTATTGCGGAAATCATTGCGGCCGAGAGAGCCGACCAGCTTCCTGTTTCTGACGACCTCGATCGGAATCGAGGATATGGTATTCCACTTCCATATGAGAAGGAAGAAAAGCAATGCGACAACAGCACAGACCAGGACGCGAAGGACAATCTGTCCTGCCGAAAGCGGCTCCGTTGCGATCTCCTCATCGATCCGCTGAATGCCCGCCTGCGTCTCTGCCGGGTCAATGGCATGAAATACGATATAGCCGTCATTGCTGGTGAGGTCCAGGGAATAGACATCTCCCTTCTTCACCGCATTGATGCTGACCATGTTCTGTACGTCATCATCCAGCGACAGGGAAAAAATCGTGCGTCCCCGATGGTTGACCGCAATCCGGGAGATATCCACCTGGCAGCTTTCCGCCGCAGGATCAAAACGAATGACCGCCGTGTCGAGAGGTATCTCGATCGACACCGTCTGCATCTCGCCGTTGCCGGTGTAGGAACCCTGCTCTGTTTCGTCTTCATTAAAGTCCCCGTTTTCCTCACCGGACTTCAGATAGTACACTTTGCAGGCCTCCGCCTTCGGCGAAGACATGGTGACATCCAGGCTGATGACCTCCTGCAGTTCACCCGGTCTGTATTTGATTACGCCCACAATGATCAGCACTGCCAGAACAGCCAGGATCACGCGGACTATTGTACTTTTTTTCTTCATCCGAATCATTCCTCAGCAAGAAATTGCCACTCAGAAATTTTTTCTGCGCTGCAGAAACTCCTGATAACTCCAGTTTACCTTGTCTTTTTCTGAAAAGATAAGATCATCGGCAGTCATGCCTTCCGGCATCGGCCACTGCACATTGATATCCGGATCATTCCACATAAGGCCGCCCTCATCATTCGGATGATAGAAATCCGTCACCTTATAGCAGAACTCGGCATAGTCGGAAAGTACGATAAAACCATGAGCGAAATTCTTCGGAATAAAGAACTGCTTCTTGTTTTCCTCCGTCAGTTCAACACCGAACCACTTTCCGAAGGTGCTGCTGCCCTCACGGAGATCCACTGCCACATCAAAAACGGAACCGCGGATGCAGCGGACCAGCTTATCCTGCGGATAGTGGATCTGAAAGTGAAGGCCGCGAAGGACGCCTTTCTTCGATGCAGACTGATTGTCCTGTACGAACTGACAGTCAATTCCCGCCGCACTGAAATCCTGATAGTTATAGGTTTCCATGAAATAGCCCCGATTGTCACCGAACACCTTCGGCTCGATCACGTAAAGTCCCTGAATACCGCCGCAATCCTTCTGAACACTGATTTGTCCCATGATTTACCTCGTTTCTTCTGATTTACAAATTTGTAAGATAAGTTCTGATAAATACCTGCCAGCTGCCTGACGCGGTCTTCGGCCTGTCAGGCACGGTATTTCATTATAAATCCTGCTTTTGTAATGTGCAAGCTGTGTACGCTTTCCGAACAGCCCACGGGTTACAGCTCAGACGCTGCCAGAGCCACGGAACACATGGGGACCCCCAAGCCGGGACCTCCGCAGGCGTCGGTGGTTGGCTGTACTGTTATCCTGCCAGTGCATAAATCAGATAGCCGTCAGCTGCCTGCCGGAAGGAAAAACCGCAGGCTTCCATAACACCGTCAGCCGGCTCTTCGTCCTGCCTGATGACCAGATATGAATAGCCGCGCTTCCTCATGATATCCGCCACATAAGCATAATCCGGATTTCCGCTGCTCATCTGGTCAAATACACTCTTTGCTTCATCATCGATGTTGTGAGAAATAAAGCTGTAGGCATCTCTTCCATACATCTGCATAATATTTGAGGAATATACTCTCGAATAGCAGAAAAGATCCGGGTGCATGACCACATAAGGTCTGCTGTCCATGGCCAGCAGGGCATTATCCACGTCGACAACCGCCTGGGGAATCTTGTATGCATTGGCAGCCCGTGTGAAATGGTCTGTCATATAAGCGGAATACGCATTCGTTCCACCGATACAGATGATAACAGCCAGAGCTGCAGAAGCTGCGGCCTTCATCCATTTTTTCGGAAGATCCGTCAGCAGGCTCACGGCTGCGCAGGCGATCACCGGAACAGCCGGAATCAGCCAGAATGCCCGCCAGTACGCATATTTGAACACTTTCAGATACACATACTGATACAGATGCGGTGCAAAAATCACCAGCATTAGCAGCACGGACGGTCCTATGATGATCCTTCTCTTCTCCGGCTTCGCGAAAAACAGGTAAACCAGACTGACCAGATACATGGGAAAGATCAGATTGCCTGCCATGGACTCTTTCAATATGGAAAAAATCCCGAATATGATATCTTTCATTGTCAATCCCCTGTCAGCTGACGCCAGCCGATGTCAGCCACACCGACAGAACGCCGCAGATGGCCGATGGTATACACGCAGCTGCCATGGCAAGTACCGGACGAATTCTGCGATAAGCCAGCAGATACCACAGGCCTCCGACGCCAATCAGCAGCGCCGCCAGTATCACACCCATACCGGACATCAGACAACAGCCGGCATCCGTGAGAAAAAGAATCAGCCACGCGCGGAAAGGATGCTGCACCAGAAAACTGCCTTTCCACGGAACCGTATCATTTTTCTTCCGACGGACTTCTGCTGTCTGATACAGGATCAGGAGCTCCAGCATAAGCAGAGGAATGCCGACACCCGCCACCGTCGCCTTGCCCTGCCATATCCTGTGCAGGGTAAACTCTCCTGCCGTTCTGGATGATCCGGCAAAAAACATCATGCAGACAGACGCCACAAGTTCAAACAGCAGGACTTTATTTTTATCATTCTGAAAAAGTCTCTGTCCGCCGAGAAAAACAATGGCGTAAAAGAGCAGAAGCAGCCAGGGGGCATAGACCGTATGGCTGAAGATTGCCGGATGGATACAGCTGAGGCGCGACAGAAGTGCCAGCCATATCGTCCAGGGCGAAGGCATATCCTTTGTGATCTCCGACCAGTCCCGGCTCTGCACACCCGTTGCCGGATTCATCTCCAGTATTGTGTTCTGCTGAAACGCCTCTGTTGCCTCCGCGACAAACCGGGAATCATCCGCATCCATGTAACTTCCGAAGATATACATGCAAACCTGATATCCCACGGAACAGATTACCGCTGCCAGCAGAATCCAGGTGAGCAGTGTCATACCCCGTGTATGCCTGCGAAAAAACGAACGCACATCCGGCGCTCTCAGAGACACATCTCTGCACAAGGGCAGCCGTCTTGTCGTGAGACTGTAAACGATCAGGATCGCCGCCAGAGACGCCAGCCACAGACCGACAGCTGTTGAAAAGCGCATATGACCGAGCAGACCCGGTACAGCGATCAGTTCGAACACAGCCCACATCAGCACCGTCCCGGAAAGCAGGCACCAGATCATTCCCGAAATGCCCGGCTTTTTTCTGTCACTGTCTGTGTCTGCCGGCCTGTTCCTGCTGTCTGCCCTGTTCCTGTATCCCGCTCTGTCTCTGCCTCCGGCGGCATACGCCGGGAAAAACATCAGGCCAAGCATGATCGGGAGAATCAGCAGCCAGACCAGCAAAAGAATGAACTCAGCAATCATCATCATGTTCGTATCCTTTATTCATCGGAACAGGAAGTTGTACTGCTGTTCCGTCCACGTGACCACACCGACACCATTTCCCTGCAGATGTGCAATCAGCGAAGGGCAGTCATACGTACCCGTTGTATCTCCGGTGATGGATGCAGGCGCATCGATAAAAGCTCTCTGCGGGCTGACGATATCATAAAATTCCTGTGAAAGTCCCCAGTTACCGTGATGTGCACACTGCACAAAATCAGATGACAGCTCCTGTTCATGCGCAGGCAGGATATACTGTTCCATTTCCTTCTGGACATCTGCACAGAACAGCATGCTGTTTTTTCTTCCTGTCAGGCGAAACATCATTGATCCGTCATTGCACAGATGATCCTGTAATTCGTCCGTGTGCCCGTCCCAGGAATGCAGCACCTTCATCTTCATGCCGATCAGATCAAGTTCGTCATTTTCCCTGAGAAAAGTGATATTGTTCATTCCCTCTGTCAGCTGCAGGAAGTCCTCGTATGCACTCAGCACATCATAGTCCTGTGCGGTCTCTTCATACCGTTCCCGGTTAACCGGCACTGTATAAATATGATCAATGGTAACTTCACTGCCATATGTGCGGATGACGCCATTAAATGCGCCCACGTGATCCGGATGCGGGTGTGTTATGATCCAGGCCGTCACATGATTGTCATGCGCCCGGATCACAGACATAACCTGTTCAATATCACCAGCCTCATCCCATCCGCCGTCAATGAGCACCAGCCTGCCCTTCGCATCAACAATGGAATAGAACATGCTCTGTTTTTCCGATGTTCCCGCGTAGCGGGTAAATCGCCATTCTCCCGGAAACAGGGAAAACGAACCGTCTGTCTGTTTCTGCTCAACAATCGGTACCGCTTTATTCCAAACGGTCAGAACACCCCAGATGATCAGCAGGATAAACGCTATACAGGAGATAACTGCTTTCTTGTTTTTTTTCATAAGCATGATAACGATGTGCTGTGAGCAGAGTCACAGCGCTATATCAACTTCGCGCACTGCCAGTGGCAGCAAACGCCGTCGTCCGAACGTCGGGTATTCTGCAAAAGATCCTGTTTTTACCAGGTATCACACGCATCATACAGCATGCACAGGCAGTGACAAACGATTATCCGTGCTGCGTAAATACCGTGGAAGCGAAATCCGCCAGCATGGCCTTCCCGGATTTCAGTTTTCTGTACTCCGGTCGCCGGAGCAGCCGCAACAGCCCCAGAGCATCCCGTTCGCGTATGCAGCGGATATCCTCTTTCAGAAAGCTGTCTGCCCTCTGCATGCTGCGGCTGGCAGCGTAAAGATCGGGGAAGGTTTTCTGTACCCACGACAGAAATGCTGCCGCCCGCTCCGCCTCCAGAGTCCGGTAATCCGCGTTCATCCGTCCGCCGGAAGCATCTGCATGCAGACCGTGCACATTATTGCCGTGAATACGGTAGCAGAACAGCGGATGATGATATAACCATAAGCCGTTTTCAGCCGCACCCATCATGACGATCTGCCAGTCATGAGGGACGGTATCCGTAAAATTCCGGAGAAAGCTGTCGCAGATACGCGGCCTGAAAGCCAGGGCACAGCCCTGGGCAAAATTATGATAGATCAGATCTTCAGCCGGCACACGGACAAGCGCATCCGCAGCGACGTTTCTGTGATAGAGATGCTGGTTTGACCAGCCTTTTCCTGTCCTGTCTGGCAGCCGTTCTCCTTCCGGTCCGATCAGAAGAAAGGAGGAGGCGAGAACCTCCATATCCGGATGTTCCGCAAACAGAGCAGCCACAGTTTCCGTCTTCTCCGGAAGCCACAGATCATCCTGATCGCAGAGCATGAAAAGCGCATCTTCTCCGCCGGCCTTTTCCCTGCCGTATGACAGCGCCTGATAAAAATTCCGCCGGTATCCGGCATTGGAACTGTTTCTGCGCAGGACAAGCGGAAACGCCGGCCACTGCTTCTGATAATCCTGCAGAATTTCCCATGTATGGTCAGTCGAAGCATCATCCGATACGATGATCTCATCGGGAACGCGTGTCTGGAGACGAATGGAATCCAGCTGTTCACGGATGTACTTTTCTCCGTTCCAGGCAGCCAGTGCAACCGTAATATGCATATGCGCCCGCTCCTTTCTGTCTTCCAATTCGAATGCGCAAATCGTCTGTCGCAGATGTCCCCGAATACACAGAAGGCCGGACTCCCGGCCCGCAGAATAACCACAGGCTGAGAATAATCCGGTCGGTTTTCAGATATAAAGCAGATACCCGAGCGAGCGCACCCAGTCGCTTTTGAGGTAGCCGCCGTCAATGAGCGCCTTCATCCGTTTCAGCTTCGGATAATTGCGGATCGCCAGGAAGTCATCCAGGATTTTCTGCGACTTTCCGCTCATCTCGGCATAGAAGCGTTCCTTCAGAAGCTCAGCCTGCGCATAATAGGTATTCTTTGAATTCCGCACGGATTTATCACGCAGCTTCTCCAGACGGTATTCCATGCTCTTCACATCCCGTGCGCCCACGTCATTGTCACCGTGCTGACGGTAATACGTGAGTTTTTCCGGCACATGACAGATCCTGCCCATGGCACTCACATACAGGGCGATCCACCAGTCATGCATCAGAATCCTGCTGTCGTAATCTCCTGCCAGCTGGCAGGCTGTCTTGTTGATCATCATCGTACATCCGGTGATGTAATTCTGAACGAGAAGCCTGTTCAGACTTCTGTAATGCCTTGCGATCTGGAGACTGGATTCATTGACCGGCAGCGGACGGAGCTGAGCATCCGTCACCTGATAATCCGAAAAGACCAGGATCGGCGCAGCGCCGTCAGCCGTTCTCTTCTCCTCTGCCTGCATCCGCTGCAGCAGGGTGCTGACCTTGTCAGGCATCCAGCTGTCATCCTGATCGCAGAACATGACATAGCCGGCGGTGGAATGCTTCATCAGCAGCATAAAGTTTCTGGCAGGATTTCCGCCTCCCAGGTCATCTTCGATGATCTCGATCTTTCCCGCGTGATGAAGCGCATACTCTCTCAGAATACGCATCGTTCCATCCGTCGATCCGTCATCCCGCACAAGGATGCGGAAATCCTGAAATGTCTGGTTAAACAGGGAATCCAGCTGCTCCCGCAGGTATTTTTCTCCGTTATATGTGGCCAGCAGAATATCAACCAATGCCGTATCTCCCTGTCAGCTTGCCGTCTCCCCGATGTCGATCAGGAAACGGTGCAGCGCATCTTTCCAGTCAGGGAGCGGTTTAAATCCGTTCTCTGTGAGTTTTGATTTATCCAGCCGGCTGTTGAACGGGCGGGCCGCTTTGGAAAGGCCGTATTCAGCCGTCGTCACCGGCATCACCTTCGTGTCGAGACCTGCCTGCCGGTAAATTTCCTTTGTGAAATCGTACCAGGAGATATAGCCGCCCTCGTTGGTCGCGTGATAATAACCGTATTTATCGGTTTCGATCATATCCACGAGCAGCCGCGCGAGATCATAGGTATACGTCGGCGTGCCGATCTGGTCATTGACCACGCGGACCTCCGGATGTGTTTTTCCCACATTCAGCATCGTGCGGATGAAATTCTTACCGTTTCTGCCGAATACCCAGGCGATCCTGACAATAAAATATCTGTCGAGCGTCTTCGATACAGCGAGTTCGCCGGCGAGTTTGCTCTGTCCGTAGACGTTGAGCGGCGCATAATCTCTGCAGTCCGGCTTCCAGGGCTCCGTGCCCTGCCCGTTGAACACGTAATCCGTGCTGATGTAGACCATCTTCGCACCGACTGCTTTTGCCGCATCAGCGATATGCTGCGTTCCGTCCCTGTTGATGGCCATGACCTTGCCCTGATTCGCCTCATCTTCCGCCGCGTCTACAGCGGTCCATGCGGCGCAGTGCACGATCACATCCGGATGAAGCTTTCCGATCGTCTCCGATACAGCTGCCGCATCCGTAATATCCAGGGATACATAGGGCATCCCGGTCACAGGGCTTCCGTCCGCCACGCCGTTATACGCGGGCGCCAGATCCGTTCCGATTCCCTCATATCCTCTCTTCGCCAGTTCATTCATCACGTCGTGGCCGAGCTGGCCCGCGACACCGGTCACAAATACCTTCATCCCTTGAGTACTTCCTTTTTTCCGTACATGTCTCTGTAGTAGTTCTGATAATCACCGGAGATGATATTCTGCCACCACGGCTTGTTATCCAGGTACCACTGGATCGTCATCCGGATGCCGTCCTTGAACATGGTCTCCGGCAGCCAGCCGAGCTCATTGTGGATCTTGGTCGGATCGATCGCATATCTTCTGTCATGACCCTTGCGGTCCGTCACATGCTCGATCAGGCTGTAGGGCTTGCCGAGGTAATCGCAGATCAGCTTCACGATGTCGATATTTCTCATCTCATTGTGTCCGCCGATATTGTAGACCTCGCCCACCGTTCCCTTACGGATGATGAGGTCAATAGCCTTGCAGTGATCCTCGACGTAGAGCCAGTCGCGGACGTTCAGTCCCTCGCCGTATACCGGAAGAGGCTTATCATCCAGCGCATTGGCGATCATCAGCGGGATCAGCTTCTCCGGGAACTGATAAGGGCCGTAGTTGTTGGAGCAGCGGCTGATGGTGACAGGCAGGCCGTACGTCCTGTGATAGGCATTGACGAGAAGGTCCGCCGAAGCCTTGGACGTGCTGTACGGACTGGATGTATGGATCGGGGTGTCCTCATGGAAAAACAGATCCGGCCGGTCAAGCGGAAGATCTCCGTACACCTCATCCGTAGAAACCTGATGATACCGCTGAATGCCGTATTTCCGGCATGCGTCCATCAGAACGGAGGTGCCGATGATATTTGTCTCCAGGAAGATCGTCGGATTCTCAATCGAACGGTCTACGTGGGACTCAGCCGCGAAATTGACAACGATATCCGGTTTTTCCTCTTCAAAGAGCTTATACACACCCTCACGGTCACAGATATCCAGCTTGACGAAGCGGAATCCCGGATCGTTCATCACAGGCTCCAGCGTCGACAGGTTGCCGGCATAGGTCAGCTTGTCCAGGCAGATGATCCTGTCTTCCGGATGTGCTTTTCTCTCATAAAAAATAAAATTGCTTCCGATAAATCCGGCTCCGCCGGTCACAATAATAGTCATATTCTCCTCCTGTGGATCATCTGTTGTTATCTGCTGATCGTGTCCAGATACTTTCCGTTCAGGACATCCATCAGGTACTGGCCATACTGATTTTTCTTCAGCGGCTCATACTCGCGGAGCAGATCCTCGCGGCTGATCCAGCCGTTCAGATAAGCGATCTCCTCCAGGCATCCGATCTTACGGTGCTGATGCTGTTCCGTAATCTTTACAAAGTTTGTGGCGTCAACAAGGCTTTCATGCGTTCCCGTATCCAGCCATGTGAAGCCCTGTCCGAGCAGTTCCACATTGAGTGTCCCGTCCTCGAGGTAGATGCGGTTGAGATCCGTGATCTCCAGCTCGCCTCTGGCTGACGGTTTCAGGTCCTTCGCATAGCCGACTACGCGGTTATCGTAGAAGTAAAGGCCCGTCACACAATAGTTGCTCTTCGGCTTCGCCGGCTTCTCCTCGATGGAGATGGCCTTGCCCGTCTTATCAAATTCCACAATACCGAAGCGCTCGGGATCATCCACATAGTAGCCGAAAACCGTGGCACCCTTTCCGGTCTCCGCATTGTTTGCGGCTTCACGCAGTCTCTTTGTCAGACCGTGTCCGGCAAAAATATTGTCCCCGAGAATCATCGCCACCGGATCATTGCCGATGAAGTCCTCACCGATGATGAATGCCTGGGCGAGACCGTCCGGGCTCGGCTGCACCCTGTACTGCAGGGAAATTCCGAACTGGCTCCCGTCTCCCAGAAGCTCCTCGAATCTCGGCGTATCTGCCGGTGTTGAGATGATCAGGATATCCCGGATCCCGGCATTCATCAGTACCGAGAGCGGATAATAGATCATGGGCTTGTCATAAATGGGAAGCAGCTGTTTGGACGTCACCTTGGTCAGCGGATAGAGCCGCGTGCCGGAACCTCCGGCGAGTACGATACCCTTCATTGTTTTATTCCTCCTGGATTTATGCAGGTTACGGCCCTGCATATTGAAAGCATACCTTATCGTATTATATCATAATTGCTATGTTATGAACAGCGGCCTCTATATAGTGACAGAATATATCTCTGCGACTTTCGCCCCGCTGTTCTCGCATCAGTCCCCGAGAAATTCCAGCGACTCCTCCATGGTGCGCATAAACGCACGCTCCGTAAAGTTTCCCTCGAACACGGAACGAGCCGCTGCCGCGAGTTCCTGCCGGTCCTGATCCGCCAGACGGCAGATGGCTGCTGCGCCTGCCCGGGTATCGTCCGGATCCACATTCACGCCGATGCCGTATTTTTCGATGATGTCCCATGTGTCACCGCCGATCGTGTTGATCAGCGGCAGACCGAATGACAGATAGTCTATGGACTTCATCGTCAGACCCACGTGGACGCTTTTCTTCATGACGTTGAGGCCGAACCGGCACCCGGAGAGGATCGCCGCCTTCTTCTGTTCGTCGTAAACCGCGCCGTAATCCGTGAACGGAATGCCCGCCTGACAGAGTGCTCTCAGGAAGTCCTGCTTTCCGTCTCCTTCTCCGATCACATGCAGGTATACCGGACGCTGCGCCATGACAGCCTGCAGGATCCTGACAATACCATCGATATCGATGATATGGTTGACGGCGCCCATGTAGGCAATGTGCAGCGGTTTCCGCGTCTCCATCAGGCTCGTTGTATCTGTCACACCGGCATCCGCTTTCCCATTGGGAAATCCTTTTGCCGCGGTACCGGGCTGATCCGGTGAGACTCCCGCGGCTTCTCTCTTGAACCAGTAGAGTGTCCTGCTCTTTTCCGGATCCAGGGAGAGTTCCTTTCTGTACAGGCTGCATTCTGTAAAAATCATATCCGCAGCACCCAGATTCCGGTCGCGGAGATTCCGCCAGGCAGCCAGCGGAGGAAAGGCTTCGATTTTTTTCAACGGCAGTGATTCCGGCCAGAGATCCAGCAGGTCAAAGACGATACGGACGCCATACTTTGCGTGCAGCCGTCCGGCTGCCGCAGCCAGCGAGTTGGCCGGGATCAGAATGTAGAGAAGGTCGGGACCGCAGCCTGCGGCGAAGAGGTCTTCCAGATATTTTTCCACAGCGAGGGAAAAATCACGGATCGACAGGATGCGCCGGACGGACAGATTGGACGCGTAGGGTTTCATGTGCAGATACACATGCTGCGGCTGCTCTCTCTCCAGCGTCTTCTTCCTGAGATGATCAAAATCAGCGAAGATCCAGGTGACCTCATATCCCTTATTACTGAAAAAATCACCTGCAGCTTCCGCGCGGGACTCGTAGGTAGAGGAATGTGTCACGACAACAGCTTTCATGGTTCTTCCCGCTTTCTGCCGGTCACGGCATCCTCACCGTTAACTTCCTCGTGGATCAGTCTGCTCTCATTCTCATCGAAGCCTTCGGTACTTTCCCTCTGGAATACGGTCCGGACAGTGAGCAGGGCGATACGGAAATCAAGCAGCGTGGACTGGTTCTCGATGTACATGAGATCCATGAGCAGCTTGTCATAGGCAGAGGTATTGTATTTGCCGTAAACCTGCGCGTAACCGGTCAGTCCGCCCTTAACAGAGAGACGATAGCGGAACTCCGGGATCTCGCGCACGTACAGATCCACATGTTCCACGCGCTCGGGTCTCGGTCCCACAAAGCTCATATCACCCTTCAGAACGTTAATGAACTGTGGCAGCTCATCGATCCTGGTGCGTCTGATGAATCGTCCGACCTTTGTGATTCTCGGGTCATTTTCACCGGTAGAGGGCTGCACGCCGTTTTTCTCCGCATCCACGATCATGCTTCGAAATTTCAGCATGCTGAAAATCTTCCCGTTTTTGGTATAGCGGTCCTGACGGTAAAAAACGGGGCCGCCGTCCTCTGCCTTGATGGCGATCGCGGTAATCAGCATGGCCGGGGAAAGAATGATGAGAAACAGAAGGGAAAAGATCACATCCATGATGCGCTTGACGACCAGTTTTCTGGGGTCGTTGTAGCTGTATTCATATTTCATCATGGGCGTGTCGAGCAGGTGCTTTGTCTCCGCTCCCTGCTCCAGGATATCCTCGATATTCGGCGTGAAGTAGAAATTTTTCCGGTTCTCGATGCAGGGTTCGGTGAAGCGGATCTTCAGGCCCGGCGTGATATTGTACATGATGACAGTCTCCACCCCCTGCAGCCTCTGGAGAAATATATCATCATCCATTTTTTCGGATTCGGTGTAGAGAATGTCAAACAGATGCTTATAGCGGTGAAGGAGCCTGTTTTCAAAATTGATTGCTTCCTCCTCCGTGGACTGTTCGCCGTAAATAACGAGCGTTTTCTGACGGGCGACATGGCGCATGAAATAGCGCTTGGTCTCCAGTGAAAAAATACTGGTCCCCGCCAGCTGTATACCCATGACCACGAGCGTCGGTATGAAATTTCTGATCTGGTTGTAGACCAGCGAGCACTCCACATACAGCAGCAGATCGCCGGCCGCAAAGGATACAAACTGGGAAAAAACAATGTCCGACACATCCGTGGACGCGATCCGGAATGCCTTGTACACATTACAGAGCGCACTGTAGATGATAAAGAACGTCAGCGCACTGAAGAGGGCGCCGAAAAGCTTATAGGTATCAAACATATACCTGTTGTAATATTTCACCCAGAAGATCAGGAACCATCCGACGTTCCACAGACGGAGGATCGTTCTGGCGGTATGCGTAACACGCTTATTTTCCATAGATACTCCTGCGCAGATCTGCTGCCTTGCTGCGGATTCTCTGCAGCGCATTGTCGACTGATTTCGGTGTGCGCTCCATGCGGGCAGCTATTTCCACATAATCGTAGCCATTCAGATAATCTTCCAGCACGCGTTTTTCCATGGGGCTCAGCCGGCTGAAGATCTTTTTCCTGAGATCCTCGGCATTTTCCCTGTCAAGCAGCAGCGTCTCCGGATTGTCCCAGGCGCGGGAGACGGCATCCTGACCTTCTTCACTGATCGCATCAATAGAGACCGATGTGTTCAGCGTCTTCTGCTTCAGCGTATTGGATGCCCCGATGGCGGTATATATCTGCCGTTCTGTCAGCAGCCGGGCATAAACGGCAAACGGAGAACCTTTCTCCGGATCATAGGTCCGGATGGCTCGAAACAGTCCCAGCATACCCTCCTGGATCAGGTCTTCCTGACTGCCGCCCGTGAGGAAGTATGACCTGGCCACGGTGCGGACCATACGCTTGTACTTTTCGAGGAGGTATTCCTCCACATCCCCGTCTCCGCTTCGCAGGCGCCGGATCAGCTCCTCATCTGTCAGCTGATCATAGGTAGTATTTCTGCTCATGTCCGCTCTTATCTGAACTCCCGTCTCTGCCTTCCCGCTTCTGCTGAAAGTCATGCACTTTCCTTCTGTCCGCGCCGACCATCGGACAGCATACGCTCTCCTTCTGTCTGCGTCTTCCTCCTGACAGCTTCTTTAGCCGCGTCTCTGGCGCACCACTTCAAAGGCGAGCACGCCTGCCGCTACGGAGGCGTTCAGCGAATCGATATCGCCCTTCATCGGAATCGATGCCGTAAAATCGCATTTTTCACGCACGAGCCTGCTGACACCGGATCCCTCATTGCCGATCACGATGCCGACAGCTCCCGCCATATCCACATCGTACATGGGGGTTCCGTCCATCGCCGCGCAGACAAACCAGATGCCCTTCTGCTTGAGCTCATCGATCACGGCGGCGAGATTCGTCACCCGCGCCACCGGCGTATAATTGACAGCTCCTGCCGAAGCCTTCGCAACAACAGCCGTCAGTCCCACGGAGTGATGCCTCGTGATGATCACGCCGTGCGCGCCCGCCAGATTGGCCGTTCTGATGATCGCACCGAGATTATGAGGGTCCTCAATATCATCCAGGAGAAAAATAAACGGTTTTTCTCCCTTCTCTTCCGCCCTCTTCAGGATATCTTCGACCTCCACATAGTCCACGGCTGCCGCTTCTGCTATCACGCCCTGATGGCTTCCCGTCTCTGACATCATATCCAGACGGTTCTTCGGCACATAGCTCACGACCGTTCCCGCTTCCCGCGCCAGGCGGACAATGGAAGAGACCACGCCGTCGTGCAGATCTGCCTGTACGAAGAGCTTGTCCACGCTTCTGCCTGAGCGGAACGTCTCAAGAACAGCGTTTCTGCCCTCGATCCTGTTCGGATCCTCTTCTGCTGTTCTCTCCTGTGCAGTAAACGCCGTCGTATCCGGCCGTCTTTTCTGCTCTGCCGCATGGCGGTCTGTTCTCCTGGCGTCCTGCGATCCATACCGGCCGCGCTTCCGTCCCGTCGATGATCCGTATCCGCCGCGCTTACTGTCATCCTGCGAGCCATACCGGCCGCTCTTCCGTCCCGCTGACGATCCGTATCCACCGCGCCGGCTGTCATCCTGCGAGCCGTACCGGCTGCTCTTCCCGCTGCCGGATGAACTGTAACCGCCGCTCCGTCTGTTTCTTCTATCTGCCATCGTTTTCCTCCGACTTTTCCTTCAGACCGGCGAGACCATCTCTCACCAGCTCATATATCCTCTGCATTCTGCCGGTCAGGTACAGGTATCCGAGCACAGCCTCGAAGCCTGTCGCCCGACGGTAATCCTGAATCGGGGCATTCTTCGCATGCGTGGCCGCCTTCGCGTTGCGGCCGCGGTGATACACATGTGCCTCGTCTTCCGTCAGCAGCTGCTGCGTCTCCCAGACACCGACCATCTGTGACTGTGTCTCCGCATTAACCAGACCGCTTGCTCTTCTGTGCATCCGCGCCACCGGAGCTCCCGGAATACCTGTCGTCCTGACAAGCATGGCCCGGATGACCATCTCATAGATACCGTCGCCGATCCAGGCGAGAATAAGCGGCGATTCCTGCTTTGCCTCGTGATCCGGAAGCGGTTCCGTCCGCCCGATCTCCGTCAGCATCCGTTCTGTGATCTCTTCCTTCACTTGCGCTCCCAGCGGACACCGTCACGCGTATCCTTCAGTACAATACCCATCTGCAGCAGCTCATCGCGGATCGCATCAGCTCTGGCGAAATCCTTCGCCTTGCGTGCTGCCTGGCGCTCGGCGATCTTCGCTTCGATATCAGCCGTCAGATCCTGCTCCTGTACATCCACGATCAGACCGAGAATATCACACAGACTCATGATCTCATCCTTCACTGCGGCGGCGAATGCCTTTGAGCTCTCCTCAGTGACCACGATATTCGCAAACTTCACCAGATTGAAAATAGCCGCCTCGGCATCTGCGGTATTGAGATCATCATCCATCGCCTGCTCAAACTGCCAGCGGAACAGACGCATATCATCGGGAAGGATCTTATCTCCCGTCTCAGGATCCGTTTCCACCGTAAAGGGAATCCTGTTTCCGGCCGCGTCGACGCCGAGCTTTGACCGCTCCGCATCCGTCAGCTCCTCCGTCTCCGCATGTGCCATGCGGTCATTCAGCGTCCTGACTGCCGTGCGGATTCTCCCGAGGGATGCCTTTGCCGCTTCCATGCTCTCCTCACTGAAGTTCAGTACCCGGCGGTAATGCGCGGAAAGCATGAAGAAACGGAGTACCTGCAGATCATATTTTTCCCCGATCTGCCGCACGGTCAGGAAGTTGCCGAGGGATTTGGACATCTTCTCATTGTTGATATTCAGAAAAGCATTGTGGAGCCAGTAATGGGCAAACTCCTTTCCCGTTGAGCACTCCACCTGGGCGATCTCATTCTCATGATGCGGGAAGATCAGATCCTCTCCGCCCGCATGGATATCGATCGTCGTCGAATGGAGATATTTGCGGCTCATGACGCAGCATTCCGTATGCCAGCCGGGACGCCCCTTGCCCCACGGGCTCTCCCAGTACGGTTCCCCGGGCTTCATCGGTTTCCAGAGAACAAAATCCAGCGGATCCTCCTTCTGATCCTCTCCCGTGACCTTCAGATCACGGAAGCCGGAACGAAGCTCATCGAGATTCTTGTGGGAGAGTTTTCCGTACTGCGTATCCTTTCTCGTGCGGAAATAAACCGTACCGTTGACGTTATACGCATATCCCTTGTTCTCCAGATCCTGAATAAGACTGATCATCTCGGGGATCTCCTGCGTCGCCAGCGGATGTGTCGTCGCCGGCAGGACGTTCATCGCCGCCATATCTTTTTTCGTCTCAGCGATATATCGCTGCGATATCACCTCCGACGACACACCTTCTTCGATCGCGCGGTTGATGATCTTGTCATCCACATCCGTGAAATTGGATACATAATTCACGTCATATCCTTTATATGTCATATATCTGCGTGCCGTATCGAAAACGATCATCGGCCGTGCGTTTCCGATGTGGATCAGATTGTACACGGTCGGTCCGCACACGTACATGAGAACCTTTCCCTCTGTGATCGGGTGAAATTCCTGAATGGATTTCGTCAGCGTATTATAAAATCTGAGTGCCATATCTACCCTCCGATATTCAGTCTGCTTCTGTCTGCCGTTGCATGCGCACCGGTCATACCCTGCAGATGTTTCTGCCGTTTTTTCTTCCGTCCGCCGCCGTGACCGGACGCAGTCCCGGCATCATTCCGGGTTATCAGTGTCTCCGGCATCTGTCGCAACCTGCTGTTATTCTTTCATGCCGCCATCAGGCCTCTGCTCTCAGCGTCTCGGACAACCCGAACAGCCTGCCGCGCCCGGACAGCCGGCGGGCGCCCCTGCATACGGATCTGTCTGAAATGCCTCATTGATGAGACAGACCGCCTGCGCGGCGATGCCCTCGCCGCTTCCCGTGAAGCCCAGGTGCTCTTCCGTCGTCGCCTTCATATTGACGCGCCCGGGATCGATGCCCAGTGCATCCGCCACATTCTGCGTCATCTGATCCAGATACGGGCGGAGCTTCGGGGCCTGACAGACGATCGTACAGTCCACATTTTCCACAACGTATGCCGCCTCATCCAGCATCTCCGCCACACGCTGCAGCAGCTTTATGCTGGAAGCACCCTCATACGCCGGATCACTGTCCGGAAAATGATATCCGATATCCTTCATGGCCGCGGCGCCGAGCAGCGCATCCATGATCGCGTGAAGTGCCACATCCGCATCAGAATGTCCGAGAAGTCCTTTTTCGAAAGGGATCTCCACACCGCCGAGGATGAGCTTTCTTCCCTCCGTCAGCCGGTGCACATCATATCCAGTACCAATCCGCATATTTTCTCCTGTCATTCAAATCCGTATACACGCTGTGATGCGCGATAACCAAAGCTGACGAGCTTTGCACCCGTCTTGCCGGGTATGTGCATGCACATGCCGCTCATGCTGTACCGCCTGCGGAGATAGCATCCGTAGTCCGCCTTTTTCAGACGTTCCCAGAGCTCCTTCTTTCTCCGTTCATTTTCCTCGCTGGGGTGGCAGATCAGCAGCGTGGAGGTGATCATCATGATCACGCCCAGATAGTGGATGATGAATTTGCGCTGATTTTTCTCAAGCGGCATATAGCGGAGACGTCCGGCGAAATCGATCATTCTGTTCGTCACGGCAATCTGCTGGTTGATACGGCCGTACATGACATCCACATTCACGCTCTGATCGGCACGGCCGATGAAATAATGGTACAGCGTGACCGGACAGTAATACATCGTCTTCACCCAGGCGAACGGCTCATAGGCATAGATATTGTCCACGTAGAACGTGTGCTCCGGAAGCTTCATGCCACTCTCCCGCAGGATCTCTGTGCGGTAGGTGATCGAATGCATCAGCACGTAATGAGCCTCATCGATCGGCCGGATACTGCTCCACCCGAAGCGGCGGTTCTGCGGGAAGTACCTTTTGTACTGCATCGTGAATTTTTTTTGCTTATCCACCTTGTCGTAGATAAAATTCGTAAATACGCAGTCCGTCGCCTGATCCTGACGGATGAGTCTCTTCAGCACCTGCAGATAATGCCGGAATGCGTCGACGTCGAACCAGTCATCACTGTCGCAGACCTTGAAAAAATAGCCGGTGGCATTGGCGATCCCGGTATTCACCGCGCCGCCGTGTCCCTTGTTCTCCTGATGAATCGCACGGCACTGATTCGGATATTTCTTCTCGTACTCCCGGGCGATCTCCAGCGTGTTATCCTTCGTTGAACCGTCATCAACGATCAGGATCTCCACATCGTCCCCGCCCGTCACCAGCGAATCAATGCACTTGCGCATATAAGCTGCCGAATTATAACAGGGTACAGTAACAGTCAGAATCTTCATGCTTCTTTCCCCACTTTCGATCCGGTTTCCGGATCATCTTTCTTCACTGTCCGTGTCGTCAGTATCTCTGAATAGGTTCTGTAGGCAGACGGCACGGCATAAGTTTTCTCCGCGTCGGCAATATCCGCCAGAAACAGTCCGTCGTCCTCACGACTCTCCCGGAACGGAGATACCCGGATCTCATATCCGGTCATATGCCATTCCAGATGCGTAAAAATATGAACGGCTGACGGAAGAGGCAGAATGCGGACCGGATCAAAGCCATATGACTCTGTCTCCCGCAGCGCCTGTTTCTGCGTCAGATGTCCTTCCGCGCACGGGTACTCATACAGCCCTGCCAGCAGGCCTTTTTCAGGCCGCCTGCGCAGTGCCACCCTGCTGCCGTCCGTGATCAGCAGCACCGTCCTGTCCTCCATCCGTCTGTGGCGCTGCTGCCTGCGGACAGGATAATCCATCTCTTTCCCCGAAAGATGTGCACCGCAGATATCCGACAGCGGACACTGTCCGCAGAGCGGCTGCGTGTGCGGCAGGCAGACCGTCGCTCCGAGGTCCATGAATCCCTGATTCACATCTCCCGGAAATGTTCCGGCCTGTTCCAGTCCCGCTGCATTTTTATCAGCGGCCGCTTCACCGCCTCCTGTTTCACCGCTGCAGTCGGCATCGGTGCGGGCGCACTCCTGACTGACAGAAGCGTTCTCTGCCATCTCCATGGCTTCGCAGATGGCGGCCGTGAGGCACTTTTCTGTTTCCCGTTTCACCTTGTCACGCAGGATATCTTCCCTGCTGCAGGTCAGCCGGCTGAAGATCCTGAGCACATTACCGTCGACAGCGGCAACAGGAACCCCGTAGGCGATCGAGGCGACAGCCCCGGCCGTGTACCTGCCAATACCGGGCAGTGCCTGCAGTGCTTCCGGATCTGACGGAAAAATACCGCCATACCGGTCTCTGATAATGCGCGCCGTTTCCCTCATATGCCTTGCGCGGCTGTAATACCCCAGACCTTCCCAGAGCTTCATCAGCTCATCCTCAGGACAGTCCGCCAGCTCACGCACCCCCGGCAGTTTTTCGAGAAACCGCCGATAATAGGGAATCACGGCGGCCGCCCGGGTCTGCTGGAGCATGATCTCCGATACCCAGATGCGGTAGGGATCTCTGTTCGCCCGCCAGGGCAGCTCTCTTCTGCAGCTTCTGTACCATGTGCAGAGTCTCTGAACCACCGCAGTCATCATGAGGAATCCCCCGTTGCGGTGGGTGTCGCTGTCGGTGTTGTTGCCTTGTCCTTCAGATGGACCATGATATTCTGCAGATCAGCTGTCACGCCGTCCGGCAGATTGTTCACGGAAATCGGTACGGAAAAATCTCCGCTCTTCAGTCCGTTCAGATTGATGGATACGCTCAGATCCGACGCTGTCAGATCATCGATGTCTGCCGTCGGTCCCGTGATGCGAACCGTTATATCGGTCGTGTCATAGGAAACCGTCTGTGTGGAATCCAGATTCTGTGTCGTAATGTTATCCACATCCACATGGAGTTCCTTTGTCTCATCCGAGAGGATCGTGATGGAGACCGTGACAGCATCTGCCTCATTTTCCGTCAGACGCAATCCGTCAGGCAGGCTGTTGGAAATCTGTACGTCAAAGGACAGATCAGAATCCGCACCCTGTACTGTGATCGAAGAATCCTCCAGCGTGATCGTATTGTTGTTTTCTGCCAGTTTTCTCAGCGCTTCATCGTTACCGACGACAGAGATCGTCTCCGGTGTTGTGGTGACATTCTCCACGTTATAACCGCTCGCCGGTGTACCGGCGTAATCCACGTCGAGTGCCACGTCATTCACTTTCTTCCACAGGTCAACTGAAACCGTCACTTCGCTGATATCCCCGTCAAAGCTCAGATCATCGTTAACGGTGTCTTCCGAAAGCGCGACGCCGTTCTGATCGAGGAACTGCAGGGTTGCATTTCTCGTTCCGTCCCTGGTCATTCCCGTCACATCGATCTGCGCCACTACGCTCGCGATATTGTTGACGATGGACTCCGGTCCGTTGATGACGATCGTCTCCGGATCAGGCGTCATGGTACCGACTTCATACTGGCTTCCCGGTACGGAATCACCGCGGCTCACACTGACAGGCAGCGTCTTGCTTGCCACATTCTCAATATTGATCGGTATCGCCTGCCGCGACAGGGTAATATTCCCCGCTGACACATTCGGACAGGAAACGGAGAGCGGCACCATAACCGGGTCTGTATCCAGACTCACGATCTGCGTCAGGTCAGCCGTCACGGTGATATCATCGGAACTGATGTTGTTCAGTGTGGACCGGTTGCCCTTGACATAAGCCGTCACCGTTTTGTAGTTATCATCAATGCTGTAGACCTGTTTGCCGCTCGCAATATAGGATTCATTGGTGACAGTCACCCGGACAGAATAGGAATTCGTCTCCACCGGGTCATTGACATTGACGACGGCATACCAGATCACCACGGCGATCACCACGGACAGAAATTTCAGTCCGAGATTGCTTTTCAGTGCAAACAGTATTTTTTTAAGCACTGGTCTTCTTCTCCTGTTTCATTGGCCTTATCGTATCCGGATAAAGCACCTGTATCTCCTGAAGAGCATTACGAAGTTCGCTCTGCGGTACAGCCACGTGCAGCCTGCCGTTCTCCGCATAGGAAATGTGACCGGTCTCCTCAGATACAATGATGGAGAGACAGTCGGAAATTTCCGTGATACCGACACCGGCGCGGTGCCGGGTGCCGAGTTTCTTGCTCAGCTCCATATTATCAGAAAGGGGAAGATAACAGGTAGCCGCAGAGATCCGGTCATCCCTGATGATGACCGCGCCATCGTGCAGCGGCGTATTGTGTTCAAAAATATTGATCAGAAGCTGACTCGTGACCTTTCCGTCAACGGCGATACCCGTATTGATGTACTCCTGAAGACTGGACTCTTTTTCCATGACGATCAGAGCACCCGTTTTGACTTCACCCATGTCATAGCATGCCCTGACGATCTCATTGATGGTTTTGTCACTGAATCTTTTTTTCTCTGTCGTCTTTGAAGCACTGGAAAAGAGCGTCCGAAACAGATTGCTGTGTCCCATCTCCTCCAGCACTTTACGGAGTTCCGGCTGAAAAATGATGACTACGGCCGTAATGGCAGCCACGCCGATGTTGCTCAGCAACCATACGATCACTTCCATGTGCAGAATATTGGCGATCACCACAAAGGCAAGGATAAAAAGGATGCCCTTCATCAGGGCATACGCTCTCGTGTTTCGCAGCCACAGGATCAGCCGGTAGACTATCCATGAAAGGAGAAGGATCTGCACAATATCGATCACTTCTATGGTCTTGGGCGGTCTCAGCCACGACAGTACGTACACCTGAAACCAGCTCGCTAATGTACTCATGCCGTCACCTCACGGTCATTATTTGAGATTTTTTCTGCCCGGACTGATCACTCTCGTGTCGCCCGATGTATTTCTGTCCTCATCGTCATCCCCGGTTTCCAGGTCATCCCATCTGTGGGATACGCTGCCGGAGCGACTATAGATCCTTGTTGTCGTATCTCCCGTACCGTTTTCTTTCCCGCTCTGGTTCGTATTCAGCGTCTTCAGCGATTCCTCCAGCTTCGACTGCAGGTTGATGCCCTCGAATTTTCTGGAAACCTCGTTCTGCTGTTCCGATTCCATGAAGCGGCTGTCGTCGGAAGGGATCTGCGACATATCCTCTGTTGCATCTCTGTCAAGCGACTCCATATATTCCGTGGTGCGCTTCGGTGTCACTCTGACATTATAGTAATTGTGATCATCCTCGAATTCGAGGTACTCTGTCCGCGTGTAATCCGCGCAGAAATTGAAAAATTCGATGATCAGGCAGATGCCCACAGATAATGCTGTGCCAAAGATCTCCGCCAGGATATCGATATCCACACCGAGGAGCAGTGAACCCACAATCTTAAGTCCTACATAGAGGATGGAACCGACGGCGATACTCATCTCCCAGGAATGTGAAGACGCCAGCTTGCGGATCATGGCGACGATCAGCAGTACGATGACGCTCACGATCAGCAGAAGCAGCATTTTGGTCGTGAAAAGTGCTCTTGGCATTGCCTGGATCACGTCCAGCAGAGACGATTCATCCGAATTTACAAGCGGCGCGATATCCGCCGGAAGGCTTTGCACATAGGACCACGAGATCAGGCCGAAGATCATGGAGACCGTCGAAACCGGGCCGCGGATCAGACCGAGTGCAACCGGTACAGCCGCATCCACGTGAAAAACAAACGCCACCGGTATCAGGATGATCGCGAGCGCGTCTTTCGGCACAAAGCGGAAATAGAGCAGTACCATCAGGAGATAAAGAATGATGGCAAAGGCACCCGTTTCGACGCTCAGTGCCATACTGTGCGCTACGATAACCACAGAGCAGATAAGCACCAGCCCGTTGATCGGGAGAATGGCACAGATCACTGCCAGAATCAGCACAACAAATACCTGATTCAGCACCTCCAGATAACCGATCTGATTGTTCAGTGCGATCAGGCTGATCAGTGCAAGAACAAACCGGAATACAGGCCGGATGACAAAATCATAGTCTTCATAGAAATTTTTCAGTCTCTCACGGAGTTCCATCAATCCGTTCATTGCCGCCCTCCCCGGGGTTAATCCTCATCATCATCGTCGAAATAATCGTAATCATCTTCATCATCTGTTTCGCTGAGACGGTCTTCTTCCCTGTACATCCTGTTCATGCGGTCCAGCGCATTCTCGTACTGTTCCACATCTGCGTCAGCCCGCACATACTGAATCCTGGCCCGCGTAAAGGCGATGACCGTATACACGCCGAGAAAGACGAGATAAAACACAATGATCACCGCAAGGATCGGCCGGAAATTCATCTCGTTCAGGTTGCTGAGAATATCCTCCAGATTATACATCGCATAAAATGCCAGGAGCAGTATATATGCGACGGTCGTGACCAGGAAGTTCACGATCAGCTTCATGGCAATGTAATCTCTCTGGTGATAATTGCTGATTCTTACGGAACTGTCGGTCTTTTTGTCCTTGAACCGCGCCATGGCGATCATCAGGTAAAGACGCCTTTTGTCTACCATTTCGTATTCCTTTCCGAATTCTTCAGGCACACAGATTCATGCTATTTTACCATATTTCAGGGATTATGCAAATTGCCGCGGCACTAATGTCATGACATCCCCGGGGCGATGGTGATGCAGACCTCGTAGATGCGGGAAGCGCCGTGCGCGGAAACGGCTGCGGCGAGCTCGTCCATGGTGGCGCCTGTCGTATAGATGTCGTCGAGGAGAAGAACGGTTGACGGAAGTGTGATATCGTCGCTGATACGGAATGCGCCGCGGACATTTGCACGGCGGTCGGACGGGGCGAGTCCCTTCTGCGGACGTGTGTTGCGGACACGCTGAACGGTATAACCGATCTCCGGAATGTCCATGAGATCCGCCAGTGCGGCGGCCGTTACCTGCGCCTGATTATAGCCTCTCTGACAGCAGCGCAGCGGATGCACCGGAACCGGGATGATCGCTTCGGGCTGCCATCTCTTCAGGCGTTCTCTGCCGAAATTCCATATGGCTCGCGCATAAAACGCGGCATATTCTGCTCTGCCCCCGTACTTGAAATTCAGAACGGAAGCCTGTGCATCTCCCAGATAGAGCATGGGCGCGAAGCCCTGGATAAACCGGTGTTCCCGGCGCCTGCAGGCATCGCAGTATTCCGCATGCGCGTGTTCGAGGGGCCGACCGCATTTCATGCATACCGGGCCCTGAATAAAACGGACCCTGCGGGCACACCGGCGGCACAGATACGGCTCATCCCCGCGCAGAAGCCTGTCACAGAACGGACAGTGCCGGGGATACAGCAGGCCGGACAGATTCTCCATGCATTTTCTCCCATCTTCTGTCATGTGCAAATGAATAACGTATTTCACTTTCTCCTGTCCGCGCCTGCCAGGAAGGTCCTTCCGGCTGTTTGCACACACCGGGCAGTCTGCTGTCAGATATCATCCTTCTGATTATCGGCGTCGGGCAGTCTGCCGTCAGGGTTTTCCTCATCACCGGCGATGGCAATGATCTGCTCCGCCAGTGTCGTGTAGCGGAGCTCCTCCGTATCGTTATCGATCATCTGCTGAAATGTCGCCATATCGCCGATGATCACAACGCACTGTCTGGCGCGCGTCACGGCCGTGTAGAGCAGATTTCTTGTCTGCAGCATGCGGGGTACACCGAGGAGCGGCAGAATGACGATCGGATACTCGCTGCCCTGCGCCTTGTGAACCGTAACAGCATAGGCGAGTTCGATCTCATCCAGCTGCGTTGAATCATATTCCGCCAGCTTGTTTTCCTCATATTCGACTGTCACTGTCCCGGCTTCCGTGTTGATGGACCTGATCACGCCGGTGTCCCCGTTGAACACGCCGATGCCACGGCGTGCCGTCACCCCGTACCGGTTCCTGATCTCCCACTCCAGCTGGTAGTCATTATGGATCTGCATGACCTTGTCGCCTTCGCGGAAAACACCCTGCCTTGTTTCTTTTTCCTTCTTGTCCGGAGAGGGCGGATTCATCTCTTTCTGCAGAAAAATATTCAGGCTTTCCACACCAAGAGGTCCTCTGCGGGAAGGTGTGAGCACCTGGACATCCGCAGGCGTGAGATGGAAATAAACCGGGAGATTGTGACTGGCGAGAATGTAGACCGTCTGCTGTACCTTGGCTGCATCCTGACTGCGGATAAAGAAGAAATCTTTGCTTTTATTGTCCATGCGGACAGGCAGACCAGCGTTGATGCGATGGGCGTTGACGATAATATCGCTCTCCTGCGCCTGACGGAAAATTTTGCTGAGAATGACGACCGGAAATTTTGCCGAGCGGATCAGATCCCGCAGCACGCTTCCCGGGCCGACGCTGGGCAGCTGACTGCTGTCGCCCACCAGAACAAGCCTCGTACCGGGAACGACCGCATCGAGCAGAGAATGCATCAGATAAATGTCGACCATCGACATCTCATCGATGATAATCACATCCTGTTCCAGGGGATTGTCGGCATTCCGATCAAACTGAACTCTGGACGAATCATCGGAGAGACCGCTTACTTCAAGCAGGCGGTGAATGGTGGATGCCTCACAGCCCGTGGTCTCGGTCATCCGTTTGGCCGCGCGTCCTGTAGGCGCTGCAAGTGCGATGGTCAGCCCCTCGGAGCGGAAATAGCGGATCATGGTGTTGATCGTTGTTGTTTTTCCCGTGCCCGGACCTCCCGTAAGAATGGTGATGCCGTGACAGGCAGCGGTGAGTACAGCCTTGCGCTGCAGCTCATCGAGGGTGATATCATCATTTTTTTCAATCCGCCGGACCGCATCTTCGACTGCTTTCTCATCCTGATGGATGACCAGATTGAGATCGTCCAGCTTTCTCGCCGTCTCAAGCTCGGTAAAATATACGCTGCGCAGATAGATACGTGTATCCGTCTCTCCGTCAGCCGCAGCCCTGTTACCCTCCCGGCGCACGATCCTGCGCTCAACGGAAAGATCCATCAGCTGATGGTCAAAGACATCCTTCTGCAGCGTTGTCTGCATCAGACCGGCTGTCTGACGGAAAAGCACGGATTCGGGCAGATAGATATGCCCGCTGGCCCCCGCCTGTGACAGCACATAGAGAATAGCGCTGCGCATGCGGAATTCGGAATCTCTGCTGATGCCGACGCGCGCAGCGATCTCATCTGCTGTACGGAACCCGACGCCATCGATATCCTCTGCGAGCTGATAGGGATTCTCTCTCAGCACCTGATACAGATTATCCTGATATTTGTTGTAGATCCGGACGCCGAGGCTCATCGGTATTTTGTACTGAGCGAGAAAAATCAGTGCGTTCTGCATCTGGGATTTTTCCATGACCTGAATGCCGATCTCACGCGCTTTTTTCTCGCTTATGCCCTTCACCTCTGACAGACGTTCCGGCTCTTCCTCGAGAATACGCATGGTGTCATCGCCAAAACGGCGGATGATCCTGGCGGCGAGCGCCTTGCCGATGCCGCGGATCGCGCCGCTGCCCAGGTAGCGTTCCAGCGCTTCCTTCTGTTCCGGAACCTCCACATGCGCCTCACGGATTTTAAACTGCAGCCCATACGTCGGATGAAATGTGTTTTCTCCTTCCGCACGCAGAAATTCTCCTTCTTCCACACCGGGGATACAGCCGACACAAGTCACATCGTCCCCGCCGGATTCCAGAACAAGCACCGTATATCCGTTGTCTTCATTTCTGTATACGATATGCTTTACATAGCCTTCCATCCTGTCAGACATGCTGTTTCTCCATTGACATACTCTGCACAGTCTTCCATCCTGTCAGACATGCTGTTTCTCCATTTCACTGGCCAGCCGGATGTACTTTCCGGTTCCGATCGCCGCTGCCTGCTGCGGAATATCCGTCAGAACGGTGGGAATTCCCGTTGCGCGCTTCACAGCGTTTTCCAGGCCCGCCAGCATGGCGCCTCCGCCGGTCAGTACAATACCCCTCTCGGCAATGTCATTGGCCAGATCCGGCGGCGTCTTTTCTATCACGGCACGTATCGTGTCCACAATCTGATGGATCATCGGAAACACTGCCTTGCGCACATCATCCCGCGTCACCGTGATAGCCACAGGGACAGCAGAAGTCTCATTCCGCCCCTTCACGCTGACGGCATCCGCCCCTTCCTCAGAGGAAACGGAGGCGATTCCGAGTTTGATCTCCTCTGCACATCGGTGTGTAATGATCGCGTTATCCTGGCGACGGACCTGATCGCGGATAGCTTCCGTAAAGGAACCACCGGCGATCTTCAGCGTCTGAAGCATCACGATGCCTCCCATGGATATCACGGCGATCTCCGTGACATCTCCGCCGATGCACACGACGAGGTTTCCGCTCGGCCTCGCGATATCCAGCCCGGCACCCAGCGCTGCCGCGATCGGTTCATCGATGATCACAGCCTCCCTGGCACCGGCCCGGTAAGCCGCCTCCTGGATCTGTCTTCTCTCCACATCCGTTACACCGCCCGGCACAGCGATACACACCCGCGGCTTCAGGATATTCCGGATGCCCAGAGATTTTCGGATAAAATACCTGAGCATCCTCTCCACCACAACAAAATCCGCGATCACGCCGTCCTTCAGCGGCCGGATCCCGACAATGTTGTCTGCCGCTCTTCCTATCATGCCTGCCGCTTCCGTGCCGAAACTGACAATTCTGCTCGCATCACTGTCATACGCCGCAATGCAGGGCTCCTGATAGAGGATTCCCCGCCCCCTTGCATAAACGATGACTGTAGATGTTCCCAGATCGATACCTATATCTGTAACTGCTGGCATAGAAGATGCTCCTCATTATACTATATAATAAATACTATTGCTATTATTTTGTTGATTCAGGCAGAAATTCAGATATACAGATGCTTCCACCCGCAACCATCCGCAGACGCCGGTGGTTAGTAAGTCCGAGCGCAGTAACTTTTTAATCCACACCAAGCAGCGGCTTCAGATACTGTCCCGTATAGGAGCCCGCCGTGGCCGCTACCTCCTCAGGCGTACCGGATGCGATGACCGTTCCGCCCTTATCTCCGCCTTCCGGGCCCATATCAATGATATAGTCCGCGGTCTTGATGACATCCAGATTATGCTCGATCACGATGACCGAATTTCCGCTGTCCGTGAGCCTCTGCAGCATGTCGATCAGCTTATGCACATCGGCGAAGTGGAGTCCCGTCGTCGGTTCGTCCAGGATATAGCAGGTGCGTCCGGTGCTGCGGCGTGATAATTCGGCCGCAAGCTTGATCCGCTGTGCCTCTCCTCCGGAGAGTTCCGTCGAAGCCTGCCCGAGCCGGATATAGCCGAGTCCCACATCGTAGAGTGTCTGGATCCTGTTTTTGACGGAAGGTACATGGCTGAAAAAGTCAAGCGCCTCCTCGACCGTCATATTCAGGACATCATAGATGCTCTTGCCCTTGTAATGGACCTCCAGCGTCTCACGATTGTACCGCTTGCCGCCGCAGACCTCACAGGGCACGTAAACATCGGGCAGGAAATGCATCTCGATCTTGACAATGCCATCTCCCTGACAGGCCTCACATCTTCCACCCTTGACATTAAAGCTGAATCTGCCCTTTTTGTACCCTCTGGCTTTCGCGTCCGAAGTAGCCGCAAAGAGATCGCGGATGATATCGAACACACCGGTATACGTCGCAGGGTTGGAGCGCGGCGTCCGCCCGATCGGCGACTGGTCAATATTGATGACCTTGTCCAGCTGCTCCACGCCGTCGATATCCCTGTGTTTGCCGGGAACGACCAGGGCGTGATTCAGCTGCCGCTGCAGCCGCTTGTAGAGGATCTCATCGATCAGGGAACTCTTGCCGGATCCCGACACACCTGTCACGCAGGTGAATACGCCGAGCGGGATGGGGACATCGATATTTTTCAGGTTGTGCTCCCTGGCTCCGCGGATCTTCAGCCAGCCCTTCGGTTCTCTCCGATGATCGGGAACGGCGATCTTCAGCTCGCCGGACAGGTATTTGCCGGTCACCGAGCGCGGCGAACGTATGATATCCTCGACCGTTCCCTGGGCGACCAGCTCGCCGCCGCGTTCACCGGCACCGGGGCCGATATCAATGATCTGGTCAGCCGCACGCATGGTCTCCTCATCGTGCTCCACGACGAGCACGGAGTTGCCGAGATCCCTGAGGTGCTTCAGCGTATTCAGAAGTTTCCCGTTATCCCGCTGATGAAGGCCGATACTCGGTTCATCGAGAATATAGGCAACGCCGACCAGCCCCGAACCGATCTGTGTGGCCAGGCGGATCCGCTGCGACTCTCCGCCGGACAGCGATCCCGCCGATCTCGCGAGTGTCAGGTAATCGAGACCGACATCCACCAGGAATTTCACGCGGGCACGGATCTCCTTAATAATCTGCGCACCGATCATCTGCTGATAGTCGGTGAGCTGCAGCTTTTCCAGAAAATCGTAGAGCTCACTGATCGGCAGATTGGTAATCTCATAGATATTTTTACCGCCGACCGTCACAGCAAGTGCCGCAGGCTTCAGACGCATCCCGTGACAGGCCGGACACGGCTCAATGCTCATGAAATTTTCGTATTCATGTCTGGCTGACTCTCCGGCTTCGCGGTAACGCCGCTCGACATTTTTGATCAGTCCCTCAAACGCCACGTCATAGACGCCCGTACCGCGCTGTCCCGTGTACTTTACCTTCACGGAGTGGCCGTCCGTCCCGTTGATGAGGATGTCGTGGATTTCCTTCGGATAATCCTGGAAAGGCGTTGCGAGGGAAAAATGATACTCCTTCGCCAGAGCTTCCAGCAGGCATCTCGTGAAGCTTCCCTTCACATTGGCGGACTGCCAGCCGGGCACGGCGATGGCGCCGTCATCGATGGACAGCGTGGGATTCGGGATCATCAGTCCCTCGGAAAATTCCATCTTGTATCCGATACCACTGCAGACAGGGCAGGCACCGAACGGATTATTGAAAGAAAATGAACGGGGCTCGATCTCTTCGATACTGATCCCGCAGTAAGGACAGGAAAAGCTCTCGGAAAAGCTCTTCGTCTGACCGTCCATCGTATCGACAATGAGCAGGCCCTCTGACAGCTTCAGTACATTTTCCACGGAATCCGTGAGACGCTGTTCGATCCCCGGTTTGACGATCAGACGATCGACGATGATCTCGATATTGTGCTTGATATTTTTATCCAGTGTGATGTCCTCTGACAGATCGTAGCGGTTTCCGTCCACCATCACACGCACATAGCCGGCTCTCCGCGCACGCTCCAGCACCTTTTCATGCCGGCCCTTCTTTCCGCGGACGACCGGAGCGAGCAGCTGGATTCTCGATCCTTCCGAAAGTGCCATGATCTGCTCCACCATCTGGTCCACGGTCTGTCTGCTGATCTCGCGGCCGCAGTTCGGACAGTGCGGTGTGCCAATTCTCGCATACAGCAGACGGAAATAATCATAAATCTCCGTCACGGTGCCAACCGTCGAACGCGGGTTTCTGTTCGTCGACTTCTGATCAATGGAGATAGCCGGCGGAAGACCCTCGATCGATTCGACCTTTGGTTTTTCCATCTGTCCCAGGAACTGCCGGGCATAGGACGAGAGACTCTCCATGTACCGCCGCTGCCCCTCCGCATAAATAGTGTCAAATGCGAGGGAGCTCTTTCCGGAACCGGAGAGTCCGGTCAGCACGACCAGTTTGTCTCTCGGTATGTCCACATTGATATTTTTCAGATTGTTCTCCGCTGCTCCGCGGATTTTGATGAATTTATCTGCCATATTCTGCCTTCAAAGTATCGTATGATTTCTTCATGGAAGGAAGTCAGCCATGACGGTATTGGACAGCGATATGCCCCTGCGCGTCAGCCGGATCCTTCCGTTCTCTCTTTCCAGAAGACCGAGGTCAGTATAATGCCGGATTACATCGCCGTAAACCCGATCAGCTGTTTTGCCGAAGCGATGCAGAAACTCATTCTCACTGACACCGTCCGTCATACGCAGGCCGAGGATCATGAACTCCGCCATCATGTCTTTCTCTGTCAGCGCCTGCCACTTTCTCCCCAGCGAGCAGTCTCTGCAGTACCGGTCCAGATCCGATGTATTCCGATATCGTGTGCGGCTCATATAGGAGCTCGCACCAAGTCCCATACCGACATACGGCACACCGGTCCAGTAGCCGATATTGTGCCGGCAGGCATATCCTTCACGCGCGTAGTTGGATATCTCGTACTGATGATAGCCGTATGCGTCGAGGATCTCCGCCGTGCGGTCATACATAAGGCGCTCGGTTTCCTCATCCGGAAGCCACAGATGACCGGCATCACATACCTGCACGCGGTCAGCCGGCCGTATCTCCATGTTGCCATTCGCCTGTCGTATATCCTGTTTTCCGTCAGTCTGTCGTATTTCCGGATCCGCGTCAGTCTGCCGCATTCCCTGTCCATCCTCTGCCGCGTGTTTTCTGCGCAGAATACTGATCATCTCTTTCTGCGTCACGCCGGTGTCGAGGATATTTTTCTGTTCAATATATTGGCGGTAAAGCGGTGTGCCTTCCTCAAGAATGAGACTGTAGGCGGATATATGCTCCGGTCCCATCTCCGCCACGGCGCGAAGGGTTCTCTCCCACGATTCCTCTGTCTGCCCCGGTATGCCGGACATCAGATCGACATTGATATTCGTGAAGCCCATCTCTCTCGCCAGACGAAAACTCTCCTGAAACTCCGGCCACGTGTGAATCCGTCCCAACTCCTTCAATTCGCCTGCATCTGCAGACTGACAGCCGAAGCTGATCCTGTTCACGCCGGCCTTTCTGTAGAGGGCGAGCTTATCCGCCGTGACGGTCCCCGGATTCGCCTCCATGGAAATTTCGGCATCCCCGTCCACCACAAAACGCTCCCGGATCGTCTGCAGAATCTCCGCCACCGCCTCTGCATAAATAAAAGAAGGTGTTCCTCCGCCTATATAAATGCTGCTCACTTCCATCGGCGGATCACACGGAAAATCCCTGATCTCCGTCAGAAGTGCTTTCATATATTTTTTCTGCGTATCCGCATCTGCCGGAAAGCTCAGGAAATCGCAGTATGCACACTTTCTCTGACAGAAGGGAATATGAACATATATTTCCATACTTACTGCTCATCAAGTTTCAGCACGTTGAGAAACGCTTCCTTGGGGATCTCCACCTCGCCAAACTGGCGCATCCTCTTCTTGCCTTCCTTCTGTTTCTCCAGAAGTTTTTTCTTACGCGTGATATCACCGCCGTAGCACTTGGCGAGGACATCCTTGCGCAGTGCCTTGACCGTTTCGCGGGCAATGACTTTCGAGCCCACTGCCGCCTGAATCGGGATATCAAAGAGCTGACGCGGGATCTCATCCTTCAGCTTCTCGCACATTTTTCTCCCGCGGTCATAGGCTGATCCTGCAAAAACAATGAAGGACAGCGCATCAACCGGCTCCTTGTTCACAAGGATATCCAGCCGTACCAGTTCGCTCCGCTGATATCCGATCAGCTCGTAATCCAGCGATGCGTAGCCGCGTGATCTCGATTTCAGTGCATCATAGAAATCATAGATGATCTCGTTCAGCGGCATATGATAAGTGATCAGCGCACGGGAAGCCTCGAGATACTCCATGTTCTGATACTCTCCGCGCCGCTCCTCGCAGAGCTGCATGATCGAACCGACGTAATCCTTCGTGACCATGATCTCGGCCTTGACGATCGGTTCTTCCATGTATTCGATCTCCGAGGGATCCGGGAGATTGGACGGGTTTGTCAGCTCGATGATCTCGCCATCCGTTTTATGCACCTTGTAGACAACGCCGGGGGCCGTCGTGATCAGATCAAGGGCGTATTCTCTCTCCAGCCTCTCCGTGACGATCTCCAGATGCAGAAGGCCCAGGAAACCGCAGCGGAAGCCGAATCCGAGCGCGGCCGATGTCTCGGGTTCATAGAACAGCGAGGCATCATTGAGCGCAAGCTTTTCGAGCGCATCACGGAGATCCGGATATTTCGTCGGATCCTCCGTGTACAGGCCGCAGTACACCATCGGCTGTACTTTTTTATAGCCCGGCAGCGCCTCATCACAGGGTCTGTCGGCGTCTGTCACGGTATCGCCGACGCGCGTATCACTGATCGTCTTGATGCCGGCGGTGATATAGCCGACCATGCCGGCCGAGAGCTCATCGCAGGGGATCATCTGTCCCGCACCGAAGTAGCCGACCTCGACCACTTCCTCCTCAGCGCCCGTCGCCATCATGCGGATCCTGTCGCCGGCTTTCACCGAACCGTCCCGCACGCGCACAGAAATGATGACACCCTTATATGAATCATACAGGGAGTCAAAAATAAGCGCCTTCAGTGGCTTTTCAGGATCCCCGCCCGGGGCGGGAATTTTATGAACGATCGCCTCCAGCACCTGATCCACATTCTGCCCTGTCTTGGCTGAGATCTCCGGTGCATCCTCCGCGTCGATGCCGATGATATCCTCAATCTCGGTCTTCACCTCTTCCGGGTGTGCACTCGGCAGATCGATCTTGTTCAGTACGGGAAAGATCTCCAGGTCATGCTCCATCGCGAGATACACGTTTCCCACGGTCTGTGCCTCGACACCCTGTGTCGAATCCACGACGAGAATGGCGCCGTCGCATGCCGCCAGAGAACGGGATACTTCATAATTAAAGTCAACATGTCCCGGCGTATCGATCATATTCAGTATATATTCCTGTCCATCCTTCGCCTGATAGACAGTCCGGCAGGCCTGTGCCTTGATCGTAATGCCCCTCTCGCGTTCGAGGTCCATATTGTCGAGCACCTGATCCTGCATCTCACGGCTCGTCAGCAGTCCCGTCTTCTCGATGATACGGTCCGCCAGCGTCGACTTGCCGTGGTCAATATGCGCTATAATACAGAAATTTCTTATTCTGCTCTGATCTGTAGATCCCATAGTTCCGCCTCCGTGGGGAGAATTATACCTGTTTTCTATCTGCGCCGCAAGGCACGAAGAGATCGTCGCCTATCCAAAGGTGCCTGTTCACACATTGACAGGCACTGTCACAAATCAAGACTTCTGAACTGAAACCATCGGCAGGTTCATCTGACCGGAATCTCACAGACTGCTGTCCGCCCGTCCGTATCCTTTGCGGAGATCTTCACCGGACCGCTGCCGTCTGCGCGGACGATCGCCATGGCTTCCCCGTAATATGTCTTTGTCAGGTCTGTCAGGAAGCCATCCGGATTGTACGGGCAGCCGCTGCCCAGCGCCACCAGTGTACCGTTGCTGCAGACGACATGGACGGTATGATGATCCGCCGGCTCCCAGATGCCCTTCGCATCAGTATAACGGATGCGCACCCAGGTAAGCTTCCCTGCCTGCACCGTCTCCGCCTCGGGTTCCAGCCGCAGCACAGTATCCGGTCCGGATGTCGTCAGCGAAACCGCACCCATCTCATTGCCGTCCTCATCGTACGTCACGGCCTGCAGGAATCCGTCCTCATACTTCACGTGAAAAACAGCTGTGCACTTTCTGACATGGTTCACAACGCCGACCCGTTTACCGTTCAGGTAGAGCTCCACCCGGTCCGCGCGCGTATAGACTTCAACGACAGCATTCTTTCCCTCACTTCCGCGCCATGACCAGCTCGGCATCGCGTTTGTCAGTTTCCACGAAGAAGGTGTGTGTGCACCCTCTTCATTGACCGGACGCACGCACATGAAGGGGCCCCTGTCCTGACGCATTGCCACGCGCGTATACAGTGCCTCTCCCAGTTCTTTTCCGGTGAGATCCAGGCGCCCGCTGCCGGCGGAGATCCAGCCCTTCTCATCAGAAGGATCCGCATAGTCCGGATATTCCCACGCGCCGATGCCTGTCTCTCCGAGGTAATCCATGCCGGCCCAGACGAAATCGCCGATGATCCTCGGATCTTTCTCCGCCAGCTCATAAAAATCGTAAGCGTCACAGCAGAAGGTCTCCGTACCGAGGATCAGGCGATGCGGATATTTTTTCAGATCCTTCTCATAACGGCGGATGCCGTAGTTGTATCCGGCGATATCCAGCTTCTCATAGGCGTCCCGCGTGGAGACGTCGCCCAGATGCGTCGCCGCGCTGAGCTTCATGGACTGCTGACCGATCAGCCCCGTCAGCGTATTGAACAGCTGCGAACCCGCCAGCCGGCGGCCGGCTCCCGTCTGCTCCACCATATCCGTCTGCTGATCCGCCGATGCTTTTTCATTGGAATAGATACCAGCGCCGGCGGCTGTCATCATATTGATGGAGATATTGATGCCGCAGGTAACCGGGCGCGACCGGTCGAGCGAGTGCAGGTATTCCGTCATCTCTCCCGTGAGGTCAATGCCTCGTTTTTCAGCCGTCTCTGACACCTCATTGCCGATGGAATACATGATCACAGAGGGATGACTGCAGTCCTTCTCCACCATATCCCTGAGATCGATGCGCCACCAGTTCTCCATGTCAGAGGCGTAGTCGTATTTCGTTTTATGCGTATACCACATGTCTACATATTCATCGAGCACATACATGCCAAGCCTGTCGCAGGCATCGAGCAGAGAACTGCTGCATGGATTGTGCGCGCTGCGGATCGCGTTATAGCCGGCATGCTTCAGCAGCCGGACCTTTCTCTCCTCCGCCTCCGGATACGATGCCGCGCCGAGCATCTGATTGTCAGAATGGATGCAGGCACCCCGGAGAATCACGCGATCACCGTTTACCGTCAGTCCGCTGACGCTGCCCCATTTGATACTGCGGATACCAAACGATGTCTCCGCCATATCCCCTCCAAAAGCCGCCCGGCACCGGTAGAGAACAGGCGTCTTTTCAGACCACAGCTGCGCCGCAGGGATATCCAGCGTCACGGACGCGATGTGCACGCGGCGGACTTCCACCTGTGTGACCTCGTCGTGCGCACGCGTTTTCCCTGTGGCTTCCGCGACCCTGTTCCCGTCCGGATCAAAAATATCGATATTCACCTCTCCTGGTTCACTCGTCTCCACTTCGACCGATATTCTCGCCGGATTATGGGACAGCGTCTTCACACGGATGCCATAAGGGCGGATAAATTGGCCTTTTTCCGCCACATACAGAGAAACCGGTCGGTAAATGCCCGCGCCGGAATACCAGCGGCTGTTGGGCTGATCCGCATTGCGGGCGATGACACGGATCTCATTTTCGCCGCTGCGGTTCAGCTCCTTTCCCGCTTCCGTCACGATCTGCGTGTAGCCGTAAGGCCGCTCCGCGATCAGCGTTCCGTTCAGATAGATGGAAGCATTATGATAGATGCCCTCAAAATCAAAAAACAGATGACCGCCCGGCGTCATCTCCGGTGCCGTAAATGTCTTTCTGTATTCGTAATCCCGTCCGGCAAAGAAGCCGGTATTTTTGCCGCCTCTGCTGTCAGAAGAACGGGGCTCACTGAGCATCGCATCATGCGGCAGTGTGACCTCCGTCCATTCCTCATCCGTTCCCAGGTGCCGGTATGTCCATCCATCGTTAAAAGAAATTTTCTTCATAATATTTTCCACATCCCTTCTCAGGAATTACCTTCAGAACTGTATCATGCCGCCCGCCATTTGTGCATCAGCGACATAACTCTTTCAATTATAAATGTCAGAACGGGTCAGCGCAACAATCGTTACAATTCAATCAATCCGCAGAAATTCACATTTTTGATTGACAAACCCTCAGAAATTGGATAGTATTACTTCGCGTGTTCCGAAGTGGAAAAGTGTCGTCCTATAAGGAACGCGTCCACAAGAATACGCATGAACAGGAGGTGTACAGTTTGGCTAACATTAAATCCGCTAAGAAGAGAGTTGTTATTTCTCAGAAGAGAGCTGAGCATAATCAGGGCATCAGATCTGCCGTTAAGACTTCTGTAAAGAAGGTTGAGGCTGCAGTAGAGTCCGGAGATAAGGAAGCTGCTTCCAAGGCACTGCTTGAGGCTTCTTCCACCATCGACAAGGCTGCTTCCAAGGGCGTTATCCACAAGAACAACGCATCCAGAAAAGTATCCAGACTGAGCAAAGCTGTAAACTCCATCGAGTAATACAGCTCATATATTCAGCTGATAAGCGGGTTCCGGAGTCGTCGCCGGAACCCGCTTTTTCTGTGCTTCGACTGTTTGATCTCTCCGGTGTTATGTGCAGTCCTGTCACTGTCCCGGTGCTCGGTATGGTCATCGAAAAAACGCGGGATTTCCGTCCGGCCATTGAAAACAGGTTGAATTTCACCTGTGCCTTTGTTACCCTTAGGGCGACAAAAAATATTAACGCTATGGAAATCGATTGATATATACGTCTTTCCGCCTGCGGCTGTGCTATCTGAGATGCCGGCTGCGGAAGAGGCAAACAGAGGGGGAACATCAACTTGCAGGTACATAAGAAGAAATCTGATGACAGAAACCCGTTGCGTCGTCGCATGAAATACCGCACCAACAGGAGAAAAAAAGCGATATTGGCAGCAATCTGCCTTTGTGCGGCAGTCATTATCGTTTCAGCAGTCGTCATCCACAGTAAAAGCAGCCGCGAACCTGTCGAGGCAGATACATCGATGACAGCCGTGGCAGCAAGCGTAGCAGATACACCTCTGACAGCATCTTCTGTCCTTCCTTCTGATGACAGTACCGAATCTGACAGCAGAAACTCCATCCGCAGGTTTGCTGTCCTTATCGCAGTGTTCTTCACCCCGAATCAGATTTCTTCTGTGCGGTATGGATTTCTGCCCGCAAAAAATCCGGGAGCCTTCGCCCCCGGATTTTTTTTGCGCTCATCACTCAATGACCGCGTTCTGCGATCAGATCAACCATCTCGCCAACATTAGCCATGGTTGAGACTTCCTTCATCTTGAAACGCATACCGAATTCATTTTCAACGGCTGCGATCAGCGTGATATGACTCAGGCTGTCCCAGTCATCCACATCGTCCGCCGTAGTCTCTCCATTGATCTGCAGTGTGTCATCATCAAACACATCCTGAAATACACGCGTCAGTCTTGTATAAATTTCTTTCTCTGTCATCTCTGTCTCCTTTTTTTACTGTTACCATTTCAAGCACTTCCGGACTTACGGAACACATGGAAACTCCCGCCGCAGCTCACTGAACCTGTATATAGTGGTTCTGCTTCTCATATCCAGCTGTTTCCAGCTTCCAGACAGTATCTCCGTTTTCATTTTCCGAGATCCTGGTGAATCCGAACGTCTGATACAGTTCCTTCACCATTTTATTCTTTTTTGTCGGGTAATAATAGCCGTAAATCGTTTCAATGCCGGCATCCGTACATTTTTCCACCAGCTGGTCGAGCATCGCCTGTTCCATACCGCGTTTCAGGACACGGCAGCTCATGAGCCAGAGGCCGATGTGAAGCTCTTTTCCGCGAATTTCACCTATGACAACTGAAACCACACCATTGTCACCGAACTTATCCACCAGTTTTCCATACAGGCGGATGTAATTCGGATTTTCCCTGATGGCCTCGATCTCCGACAGCGTGTAGCGTCTTGTCGTCAGATTAAACTGGTTGCTCTTATTGGTCAGCTGTGCGATTCTCGCAAGGTACACCGAATCAAAGTCACGGATTGTCGCCGTCATCTCCAGACTTTTCAGATAATCCCCGTAATCCGCGAAGTCAGCTCTGGCCGAGTTACGCAGCGCATTGGCCTTATACATATCATTTCGCTTCAGATCATCCTCGCTGAAACTGGTGACCTCAAAAAATCCATTGCGATCCAGTGTCGTAATGTAATTTTCCACGCTGTCCATAACCGGCGCGACAACGCCGTCGATCTGCCCCTCCACAATGGCTCTCTCCGCCGGATTATCATCCACAAACACGATGGATTCCGGCAGAATATTTAATTCTGAGGCGATCTGCAGCAGATTGCGGTCCTTATTCTCCCAGTTTGCTTTGATCACGACAAAGTCATCCGGTTTGAGCACCCCATCCGGATGAAGAAGTCCCTCCCGGGCATTTTCTTCCTCATTTTTGGAATCGACAGTGAGCAGGACGCCAAGCGGCTTCAGCTGTCTCAGATAGGACTGAAATTCGTAATAGGACTGTGCGACGCCGTTTTCCTGTCCGATGTCAATACCATCCTGTCCGTCATCTCCGATCACACCGCCCCAGAGCGTGTTGTCCAGATCCAGGGCAAGTGCCTTTTTGTTGCGGCCCCAGATGGATTTGATAATATGTGCCACGGAAAAAGCAAACGCCGGTATGGCGTCAGGGCACATGCAGTATTTGTACATATTCCAGTAATAGGGATTCGTCCACTCCTTCAGGCCGTAATCCGCTGCCAGATACTCCATGTCGTTGATATAAAAATTATCATGGCTCTCCGCATACTGGTAAAACGCCTCATTCAGCCTTTCCAGAAAATGCCGTCTGCCCCGATAATCACTGGCATCCCGGTTTCCCATCAGACGATAAAACGGCATCTCAAAATTATTCTGAATGATCGGACAGCCAAAGGTCTCGGTGAGCTTTTCCCAGATCGTGCGGAAACGCTCCGTCTCTGCCTTCAGTTTTTCCTCCACCTGTTCCTTTCCATCCGTGAGCTCCGGGAACTGCCGTACATTCCGACTGGATGTATGGATGAAAATCAGGTCCGGATGAAAGTTCAGAAATTCTTCACTCGGGAACAGTGCCTCCTGCTCAAACTGCGCATACTCGCACTCATAAAACTTCGGTGCGATCCCGTAATCCAGCAGGAACAGTTCCAGGATATCAACAATATGACTGGTGGTGGATCCCCCAAGCACTGCAATTTTCTTCTCAAGTCTGTTCGAACCGGCAGCGAGAAGTCTGCGTTTGATAGATTTTTTCTTTTTCATGATGCCCGGCGCATCAAACGGATATACAAGTTCCTTCATCTTCGGATCTCACCCTTTCTTCGAATCCGTCTTCTCAACTGCTCTGGTCAGCGCAGTCTCCGGCGCCTCATCAGTGATCTGATTTCCCTTATTCTGTGTGATCAGTGTGGCAATATTCGATGCATTCGCTCCTGCCACAGAATCTACATTGGCTGAAAACAGGACATCCGTGATTCCCATCTGCTGTACAAAATCCACCAGATTCAGATCAAAATACCGCATGTCGATGACGAAGATCTGATCAAAAGAACTGGTAAGGAACGGCACCTCCGGATTACCGTAGCTGTCCTTGATAATAGCCATCTTCCTTCCGGTACCCGCAGAAGTCGTCACCTTCACGATCTGATCGTCCGTACCGGTAAATTTCATGTAGGAATTCGCCGTATCCGTCTCGATCATCAGTTTCCCGGTATAGTTATAACCGAAGGAGGTCGTGTAGAAGTCTGCCTGATAATCCGTAGTCGGTGTATAGTACACAAATGTCTCCGGGTCATTTAAAAGATTCGCGCTCTGCGTATAGCCGTACAGCGAACCTACGTACCCATCATTCTCCGCTTTGACATAGGCGTCGGAATCCAGTGCCGGATAGGGAACGCCTGCCGCTTCCGCGAAATCCTGTGCCGCATAGTATGCGCCGAGTGCGGTCCAGTGATGATCTGTCCTGAGATAGATATCCTCGTCCTGATGCTGACTCAGTGTGTCTATGATATTCACCTTGATGATATCGTCATCCAGATTTTTGAAAATATTGTTGATAAACTCCGTCTGATCAGCGGAATAATCACTGTAATTAGACGGCAGATAGTAAGCACTGGCAAGTGGATCCGGCATCGCATAGACCGCCACATCATCCCCTACCTGCTTTTTGAATTCATTGACATTGTCAACAAAATCCTCTCCCGTACCGCCGGGGAACAGAGGCAGTCCGCGCCAGTGCCCCTTGTAATCAATGATCAGGAATCCGTTATTCAGTTCTCCGTCCGCCTGTTCCTTTTTCTCATCTGTAGCAGATTTGGACTGGCCGTCATTATTACGCGTTGTCTCCGTCGATACAGCTTCCACCGATGCGCTGCTTGCAGCCACAACAGACTCCCCTCCGTCATTTCCGGCATCCGGGGTGTCATCAACCTTCTGTACCGCGCCGATGATCTGAGCCGTTCCGCCTGTCTTCAGGCCGAACAGCGACTTGATATTATTGTTTACATTTTTAAAGAAATCCCGGAAAGGCACCGTGTCATCATAAAAGCTCGTGATACCGGAGGTGTAATCTCCCGAAAAATAAGAGCTGATGGAAAAAGACGGCCACTTTGCCAGCTGCCTTTTTTCAATATTGGAGACCGTCGATCTGGGGAAGAATAGAAGAAAAATACTGATCGCCGCCCAGAAAAGGATAAAGAAAAACATGGTTGTGGTGGACAGTCTGTTGTCCAGCCGTCTCCGTCTTCTCTTCGCTCTTTCCTCCCGTGTCAGTGTGCGTTTTTCTGCCTCAGCTGCTTCGGTTCTGCGTAATGCTCCCGCCCCGGAGCCTGCCCCTTTTCCGGGCGCAGCAGATGTATTCTGTTTCTTCGATAGATCAGCCATATCATGAAACACTTTCTTTAGAAAATACGAATGTCAGTCTGTTTACGAAAAGATCATTCTGCATGCCGCCGTCCTGTCAGAATCTCCAGTACAGGAACGGATTGTTGGTCGCATCCACCAGTGCGATGGAACAGATCACCAGTGCAACACCGCAGATCACCACCCAGGAAATTTTTCCGATCTTGAAAATCCGGGTATCCCTGTTGTCATGGAACCACGTCCGGATCCTGGGAAGGACCGGAAGACATGCCACAACGCCCAGGGCGATCAGAAACAGGTTGTTCAGTAACGAAGACCATGTCACCGGATCTGCAAACCCGCTGTGATTTACGATCATGCTGATGCCGGTAATGTTCAGGAAGAACTGTCCCAGCTGACCGAAGTCCTCGAAATAGAAGATGCCGAATCCGATGACGATGAGAAAAAGGCTGTACAGATGTTTAAACCAGACCGGCCATTTTTTCATGGCCTTCTTCCCAAGCTTCTGTTCAAAGAAGATCCAGAACCCGTAATAAAGTCCCCAGAGGATATAGTTCCAGGACGCGCCATGCCACATGCCCGTACAGAACCAGACGAGAAACAGGTTCAGATACTGTCTGCGTTTACCGAAAATCGGCACATATAGCAGATAATCTCTGAAAAAGGAGCCCAGTGATATGTGCCACCTTCTCCAGAACTCGGCAATACTGGAGGTAATAAACGGGTAATTAAAGTTCTCGTTAAAGTGGAATCCGAAAAGGCGTCCCATACCGATCGCCATGTCCGAATAGCCGCTGAAGTCAAAATATACATACATGGAATATATGATGACCGTGTACCATGTTCCGAGCGTGGACAGACCGGTGATTCCGTTGCCGAAAAAGTTCTCAACAATCGTATACAGATTATTGGCCAGCAGCACTTTTTTGGTCAGACCGATGACCACCCGCGTGGAACCTTCATAGAAATCCTGCGGTGTGACACGACGCTTTGTCAGTTCTTTTTCCACATCCGAATACCGCACAATGGGGCCGGCAATCAGCTGTGGGAAGAAGCTCAGATAGAGCAGAAAATGTCTGAATTTTTTCTGTGCGGGAACCGTCTCCCAGTAGACATCCAGTACATAGGAAATAGCCTGGAAGGTAAAGAAACTGATACCGATGGGAAGACGAATAGAAGGGACAGGTATGCCCGTCCGGAAGATTGCATTGATGGTCTCCACAAAGAAACCCGTGTATTTAAATACAAACAGGAATCCCAGATCCACGCAGAGTGCAACTGCCAGAAGGATCTTCCCGGGAAGCTCATCCTTGAATTTCTCGAGCTGCAGTGCCATGAACCAGTTGAAGAATGCGCTGAATATCAGCAGGAAGACCCAGAGCGGTTCTCCCCAGGCATAGAAGATCAGTGAAAAAATAATCAGGATAAGGTTTCTTGTCTTCAGACGGCTGGCCTGGTAGTAGCACAGCAGACAAACCGGCAGAAACAGAAACAGAAAAAACAGATCTGCAAAAATCATCGGTTACGTTCCCCTCACTATAAAACAACATGTTTTTATTTTGCACCGAATTTGACTGCTTGTCTATCTAAAAAATATAAAAAAGGATCACGCCTGCCAGCTGATAATCTCCTGTTCCAGCTTCTGATCCCTATTCAGCATCTGTGTGAGCACACCGGTATACTTATTCTCCTGCAGAAGATGCTCCGCCTTGATCCTGTCGTTGTCATTCAGTTTTCGGCAGAACTTCGCATACTGATCAAGCTCCGCCTGCCCCATATGCCATGGTTGAAAATCGATGCCCGTCCTATCCCTGAGATTTTCCAGAATCAGAAAACCGTCCGGATCGATGTCACCGAAGTGCAGCCATTCCGCAATTCCCGGGTTTTCATCCCTGACGCGGACCAGAAAGTCCTGCTTGACTTTGTTGTGATATCCCGCCAGGTAGACCAGAAAGGTATCCTTCAGCTCCGCCGATACCATCCGGTTATAGGAAGTCAGATTTTCAATGGTCATATAACGACTGTCGTCGATATGTACAGATGTGATAACGCTGATCCTGTCGGAGCGAAGGGCAACCGGAACACCGGCTTTAAGATGAAGCAGCGTACCGTTTTCAAACCGGATCTCCGCATTTCCGCTGAAATTTACATATACGGGATTTCTGTATACGTGATACTCCGCCAGCACAGCATCTTCATATGTTCCGCCGCTGTCAAAATCGTCAGCTGTAAAATCATACTTCCCGTAGGTGATCAGTATATAGAGTACACGGCTGAGCAGCGAACGCTGTTCCATCTCCTTGGTATAACCAAAAGCCCGGACAGACAGTTCCCGCACGAGGATATCCTCTCTGTTTTCACAGACAAGCGTTGCAAGCTTCAGAACATCTTCCGCCGCATCTCCATACCGGGAATTCTTATCCGCCTTCAGCCTGCTGATCTGCTCTGTGCAGAATCCGGCCACAGGTTCCAGACTATTTCTCTCCGCATATGCAAGAAATTTCTCATACAGAGGAATTTCCGCGGCATGGATGTCTCTTCTGGGCTTTCTTCCCGTCAGCTCGTACAGCAGTGGCTCCACAGCATCTGCCGGAATGGCCATCGCAGCAAATTCATTCCGCAGTTTTTTATCCGTATACACGATTTGAAACGGCGTCCGCTCCGCAAGCTCCCGCATGGATCGTTCAAATTCCGCAATGCCAGCCACATCCGCCATATCATCATAATATGACGGATAGATCCGGTCTGTGCGAATCCTGATCGTCTGCGTCACGGTGTTTTCTCTGCGATATGTACTTGTTTTCTCGTACTCGCCGATCGTAAGCTCAGCAAGTTTCTTCTGCCATTTATCCAGCAAAGCTCTCTCCTGTGTCATTGACACTTCTTTATCCCGGTGATGATTGAAGAAGGTTTTTCAGAAATACAGATGCTTCCAACCCGCAAGACCGCAGATGCCGGTGGAAGCATCTGTACCTGGGAATTATCCATGCACATCCAGATCCGCCTGCGCATCGATGATATCCGCCTGCCGTCCCTTCTTGACAACTGCGATCGTCGTACTGACGAGCGGTGAAATATTCGCCATTTTTTCCGGAGGCGCGGCGTAAAACACCTGCAGTCCCATATCGTTAAAATAATTGATCATGCTCTGAATACGGTTTCCGTCGAGTGCCGCAAACGCCTCATCAATAATAGCCGGCCGGATACAGCAGCCCTCACTGCCATAGCTCGTCATCAGCGCCGCCGTGAGAAGAATGAAATACGGTGTCTGCTTGCCGCCGCCCGAATATATGCCCTGTGATTTGGACAGATAGGCGGAATGCCCGTCCTTCGACCGGATCAGCACATCGTAAGAATAATACTGGCGGTAGTCAGTGAATGTCTCCATATCCGATGTTTCCAGTACTGTATCGCGGAACTGTGCGAATTTATCCGCAAAATCCCCCTCGCTCATGAGCGACTGGTTGGCAGCCAGATACAGATCCAGCGTATCTGCACCGCCGATCTTTTCCAGTTGTCTCGCCAGATAGAAGAACGGTTCCATATCCGTCGAATTCCGTTCTTTCATCACAATGGAATACGTCTTGTCTCCGAAGGCATGCCGGGTCAGAATCCGGTTGATCGCATCCTTCTGATCACGCATAGCTGAGATCCGCGCGTAGATTACCTCAATAAAATCATGCATGAACGTATCGGAGATTGCCTTTTCCTTGCTCCTGACCTTATTTTCCGCCTCGTCCAGATCTCTGTTGCGCAGATCGTCAAGGCGCCGGATATATTTTTCCGCACCGCTGACGGAAGGCGTGTAATTGTCATGCGTCGCCGTGTAGGCATACATGGCCTTGAACATCACATCCTTCGTTCTGTCGTGCTGTGCGGTGATCTCCTGATACCGGCGCTGCAGCGATGCCTCCTTGACGTTCTTCTCCATGTCCTGCCGGCTGATCTCATCCGCCGCCTGTTTTTCCTGCGGATACAGTGCGGTCAGACGATCATACGCCTCGAAGAGAATCTTTGCCTCCTGCTGACCGTCAGCGAGCTCCGTTTCGCGCTGGCGCTTCATCGTATCGACCTGGCTGATCTCGGTATGCAGCTCCGTATACTCCTGATCCGCCTTCTTCTTATCCTCCTGCGCTCTGACCATAAGATCCATAATCTGCTTCAGCGAAGGATTTTTCTCCAGCGCTTCCACTTCCTTCGTCTTGCGGAGAATATCCTCTTTCAGTTTCGGAAGCACGGCTGGTGCTGTGAGATCGAAGTGCGACGGCGTGAAGTTTTCCTCCTGCACATCACGTTCCCGTTTCTGTACATCCTGCAGCTGCTTCTTCAGATTATTCTGATCGCCGTCGGCCTCCTCGAAAGCCTTATTCTTCTTCTCCAGCAGCCTGGCCACCGCATCTCTTCCGAGCACCTGATCCGCCACAGGCTCGATTCTGTGTGCCACAACGCCCTGTGCCATCATACCATCCGGCATAATGGCACCGTTCGGATGATCATTCAACTCCTTCAGCGTCTCTACACACACAATCCTGCCGCAGACGTAATTGATATACTTCCTCGCGTACAGATTGGCGATCGTAAATCTGGCCGCCAGCGAACGCTCCTCGGGTACATCGGAGATATCCTCCATCCGGTTGGTCAGAACCAGGTACAGATGATAAAAATGATGGTCATGGATGATCTGCAGCACAGCCGGCACATCCTTCGGCTCCACAATAATATTGAAACGCCTGCCCGCCAGAAAGGATTCGGCAGCAGACTGCCAGCGCGGATCCACTTCATTGACCAGATCGCAGAGGACGCGCACCTCCGAACCGATATTTTCCTTCTTCATGATCTCCCGGAGCTTGTCGAGTTCGGGTTCCATCTTCGGCGGCAGGATACGGCGGTTCATCTTCAGAACACTGATCTCATGGCGCAGCCTGTCTGTCTTTTCCCTGCTGTCACGAAGCCTGACACTGAGATCCGTTTTCTGCCCGTCCTGATATTCGCAGAGGGCAGTCCTCGCCGCCTCCGCCTGCTGCAGTGCCGCTGTCATCTCCTGCTCACTGTATCTGCCTTCTGTCAGCGCTCCGATCACAGACATGGCATTGGTGCTGAAGAAGTCCTTCACGCCTGAAATCTCTTCCGCCCCGTAGAATACTTTTTCTACACGATGACGGAGTCCTTTCAGAACATCGATCTGCTCCTCCACTGCTTCCCGGCTGACTTTCAGCTCCGTGATCTCCTCACGCATTTTTTCAATCGGTGCGCTCTGCTGCGCCAGCGACACCTGCAGATCCATCAGCGTGTGATCCGCCTTCTGTCTCACCTTATCCGCCTTTTTGATCTGCTTATCCAGCACTGTATGGCGATCTGCATAACCCCGGATTTCCTGCAGTGTCTGATCGTTCTTCTCCTTCTGACGGAGGTAGATCACATTTTTATGCGCGATCTCCAGCTGATGCTGCCGGGACTCCTCCTTCATATAGGTAAAGTATGCCTGCTCGATCTCCTGGAGTAAATTTTTCTCATGGATCAGCTCTCTCAGAGCCGCCAGCAGCTGATTGTATTCATCGCGATGACGGATGATATTCTGCAGGGAATCCGCCGCCGTGGTATCCTCTTCAAAAATCGACTCGCGGATGAAGGAGTTAATGTCCATCTTCTTCCGCCCGCAGGCGAGAAGCCGCTTGATTTTTCCGCGGAGCGTACGCACACCGTCTTCATTGAGATGAACACCGCAGGCACGGAGAAAAGTGGCGATCCCGACCTCCTTCTTCATCATCTCCACTTTCTTTCCCTTGCAGCGAAGATCCTGCCGCGCCGTAAAAACAATGCGGTTGCCTTCTTTTTTGTAGAAATTGAAGTCATCGATCACAGCATCCTGCACAACGAACCAGCGGGCATGTGTTCTGTTCTCATTCCGGAAGAGCTCGATGCAGACGCCCTCGGTCAGATACCTGTGATCCACCGGATTCCAGATATCCAGCGCGATATAGCTCGTCACATCCCTGTCCCCGCGCAGATAGCGGTCCTCATTGTCCTTGGTGTCGCCAATCACATAGGCATACACACTTCTCTCATCATCTCCGCCGCCTGCCTGCAGATTGAAATCCGTGATACCGAACATCGCATAGACCAGCGCATCGATGGCAGTGGATTTGCCCGACTCATTGACACCGGTGATCAGAGCCGAGCCATTGACGCGGAAACGCGAACAGGTATACACAGCCCAGTTTGTGATCAGAACATCCCTGATCTGCCGCGTCTTTTTCTCGCAGAGTATTTCTTCCGGTGTTTTTACTGATACCGTTTCTGACATGATTTCTCCTCATTCTTCTGTAGCTGTGTCATCCGATTCTTCATCTTCCTGATCCTCTTCGGCTTCTTCAGCCTCAGCTTCCTCCCGCTGCTCCGGTGTCTGTCTGGCAGCCGTATAGAAAGTAGCTTCGCGGTTATCCAGGAAACGCTGCATCTCCTCGGGATTCAGGCCGAACATCAGCGTCGGATAGAGAACGATCACACAGTCCGGATCTCCGAGCGTACCACTCACTTCGACCAGATTGTATCGTGAAAACATCTTCAGAATATCCTTCAGCGACGTCAGATTATAAGCCGTCCTGTAGCCTGTGCGGATTTCAAACTGCTCCAGTGTCTGCATGAGTTCCTGCACACTGATCGTGATCACCCGGTCCATGATGTCATTCATTTTGCGCATATAAAGCCAGGTGAGTGCGCAGTACAGGACACTCTCCCGCACATAAAACGTCTTCCGGTTGACAGCCGGCTGCCCCTGCTTCATCTCTCCTTTGTCACGCAGCATGCAGACACCGTAATCCTCATCGACAAACAGCTGAAATCCCGCTGTTCTGAGGCTCTGATCGATAAGGTCGCGATGCGTGGAGGCAAAGCGAAACAGTCCTCTGTCCCTGGATCTCACAATAAATGTCCTTGACAGCAGCGTGCGCACGCACATGCGCATCGTATCACTCTCCTCTGCCGAAAGGGCTTCCAGCTGCTGTTCATATGTCAGATTTTCCATTGTTCTGTTCCTTTCCGGAGACCTCTTCATCCACCAGTGTAAAATCGCGCATACGCATCGTTCCGGACTGCAGGTAATGTTCATCCACCGTCACCCGCATGTCATTAGTGCCGGCAAACGACGCGGCAGCCAGATCATTGGTAATATCCTCCTTTGTCACAAGGGGCAGGTCGGATGCCCTGACGACATGATCCTTCTTATAAAAATCAGTGTAAATCTTCATCTTCTGACGCGTGTGCGGCGATTCTGACTGGTTCTTCAGTTCCATCCTCGCCTCTTCCAGCTCATCCTCCGAGAGGGTCACAGCGTCAGCGGGCGCCGCGTCGATCTTGCCATGCACAATGCGGGCGCCCCGTACTGACTGCGTAGAGATAAAATCCATATGCGTCATGCGGAAAGCAGCGTTCATTTCCTCCGGCAGTTCCATGCCGGGATCAAGCTTCGCCAGAATCTGCAGAAAATGCGCAATTCTGTCCTGACTGCCGGCGGAGAGGTCCATCCCCATCTTCAGCTTCAGGCGTGTGATCATGATATAGTCAACCATCTGATTCCGGATATCACGGATGATGCCGTTGTAGCCGTTTTTCAGGAAATCCTCCACATAGCCGACCTGATCCATGACGCGATCCAGTGCCTGCTGGCGCGTCATCTGCTCATCGCGGTAGGTGGCCATACAGTCCGTGATAAAAATATCCCGTGTTTTCTCCCGGCCGACCAGCCGGTGCAGTGTCGTAAGGATCGGTCCGCTGAACAGAGACGCGTTTTCATTATTGATCAGTCGGGTGAATTCACCGATGAATTCTCCGTCAAGGTATTCACTCAGATGATCCATGAGTTCATCAAAGCTAAGACTTCCCGTGACCTTCTTCACGATTCTGCGTATGGAACGCCGAAGCAGTTTCAGCTGTCCGTTCAGTTTTACGATATTGCTGTACACATTGAGAATAACGGATGTATATGGGTGATTGTTCATTCGATCCTCCACATTCCTGGAAAAATCGGTGACAACCAGATAAGAGTTATAGAGATAATTAGACATCTCATCAAATTTCTGTGAAGATGCCCGTTCGATATAATCTGCCAGCAGCATGGCCTGCTCTGTGATCATGAAGGTTCTGTGGAGCGTTCCGTTATCCACACCCTCCTCGATCCAGCCGACTTCTTCATCCGAGAGGTATTTCAGAATACGGTTTGCCAGGTCCATCCGCAGCCTGATTTCTTCATCTTCGTCAGACACCTGTTCCTGCGACATATTCTTTTCTTTACGCGCAGCCAGGAAGTCATCCTTCGCTTCTGCCTCAGGCTCAAGAAGTGGATCATCGATTCCGGTAATGTTGCCCGCTGCCAGAACATCGACGACAGCATCGCGGACTTCTTCTCTGGGCACCTGAGCCTCTGACGCAAACAGCTGATTAAAGGACAGCAGGCATGAAGCGTAGATCTGGCCGCTGCTGCCGTTGGTGACTGCGGCGAGCGGGTTGAAAAAACGCCGCGGCACAATATCAAATAGCATTCCCATGAGGCTTCTCCTGTCAAGAATACATTCACGCAACAGATCTATTCTATCACAGGATAGGCTGTGAATTGAATAAGCGGATTCCGGATTTGCACTGGAACCCGCTTATATCTCACTTCGTTTGAATCATTACGCGTTTTATCTGGCAAAACATCTGACTTGCGCTGGCTGCTGTCTTCATTTTCTCCTCATTACGCAACGTCGCGATAACGGGATAAAACACGCTTCACAAGTTTTATCCCGTTATCGCGACGTTTGCGTAAATAAGAAAGTGGACAGGAAAGAGAGTTAATCCCGAATTTACATTTCGGGTGCAACAATTCCGCCGAATACTGGTATACTGGTAAAGGCTTTCTGACCTCTCCCGCAGAACCATGTGGCTGAAGTGTCCGACAGCCCTGACGGCGCCAGCGCTCTGCCCGTGCGCCGCATTCGAAAAAGGAGGTGCACAGCCATGAGCGAAGAAAACAGCAGCGTGCAGATGGACAAGGAAACCTTTGACTCCGACGTAAGGAACCAGATGCGCCTCCGACAATTGCATACCATTATAGAAAAACAGGATTCCAAAGGTCTGTCCGAATTATATGACAGCATGGAGCCCATCGACTTTGCCCTTCTGCTGGAAAATCTTGACGACGAAGAGCTCAGTCAGCTCACGCCCATCATGGACGATGACGAACTCGCCGGAACCATGGAGGAAGCAGAGGACAAAGAGCGTATCCGCATCGCGCATGCGCTGGACAATCACCGACTGCTGACAGCCTTCGAATATATGCAGAAGGATGATATCGTCGATATGCTGAGCGACTTCCCGATCGGCCGGCGCAAGGATGTCATCAATCTGATGAAGGCGGACGACCGGAAGATCATTACCAATCTCCTGCGTTATCCGGAGGAATCCGCCGGCGGTATTATGACCACGGCCTATATTGCACTGCGGGGCGACTACACTGCCGAATACGGACTGGAGAAGATCAGGGCCATCGGTCCAAAGACAGAGGATATCGAGACGATCTACGTCATTGATAACACGGGAAGCCTGGTCGGCTACGTCGATCTGCGACAGATCCTCGCCTCACCCAAATCCACGCGCCTGTCCGATCTGATGGATGACCGCGTGATCTCTGTTCTGCCGGAAACCGACCAGGAGGACGTTGCCCGCCTGGTTTCCAAATACGACCTGAACTCCATTCCCGTCGTCAGCCCGAATAAGCACATCCTTGGTGTTGTCACCGTCGATGATGTTCTCGATGTCATCGTAGATGAGTACAACGAAGATATCCTGGAGATGGCCGGCGTGTCCAAGGAAGAGAGTCTGGACACCTCGCTCGGAGAATCCGTCCGGCTGCGGCTTCCCTGGCTCATGGTCAATCTGGCGACAGCTTTTCTGGCCTCTTTTACGGTCAAGCTCTTTGAGAGTACAATCGAGCAGGTGGTGGCTCTGTCCGCCATCATGACGATCATCAGCGGCATGGGCGGTAACGCAGGCACGCAGACACTCTCCATCCTCGTGCGACAGCTGGCGCAGAAGGATCTGACCTTCCGGGAATGCTGGAAGCCGTTCTGCAAGGAACTGCTGCTAGGCCTGATTGACGGCGCCTCCACCGGTCTCGTCACCGGTGTCATCGTGAGTCTGATGTACGGCAACGCCTGGCTCGGCGTCATCGCCTTCATAGCCATGATCGGCAATATGCTGGTATCCTCCGTCTTCGGCTTCCTCGTACCGCTCATTCTGGAAAAATGTCATGCGGACCCCGCCGTATCCTCGTCTATTTTTGTCACCACGGCGACGGATGTGCTCGGTTTCTTCATCTTCCTCGGACTCGCAAAGCTCTTTCTTCCCCTGCTGATGTAAGTGTATAAGTCCGTCGCATGCCAGAGGCGGGCTGCACACCCGAAGGGTGTGCAAGGCCGACTATGGCTTTGCGACGATATACGTGCGCAGTGCGAAGCGGCGCATAGAAAACAGCCCTTTCTTCATACATCTGCTGATGTACGAAGGAAGGGCTGTTTTCCGCCATATATTCTCAGTTGTCCGCATACAGATGTGCACTGAAATAGCGGTCCCCGCGATCAGGAAACAGCGTCACAATCGTCCCGCTTCCGATCCTGTCGGCGAGTTTTATCGAGGCAGCCAGGGCAGCGCCGGAAGAAGATCCGACGATGATCCCCTCATGGCTGCAGAGCAGACGGGAATTCTCCCAGGCTTCGTCATCATTGACCTTAATTACGTCATCCACGAGCGACATGTCCATGGTTCCCGGAATAAAATCATTGCCGATTCCCTCGATATTGTAATCGCCGTGTTCTCCGCCGCCGATCGTCGATCCCACGGGATCCGCCAGAATGCCCTGAATGGAAGGATTCTGTTCCTTCAGGTATTTCATGATACCCGTGTACGTTCCGCCGCTGCCGGCTCCCGCGACGAAATAATCGATCTTCCCGTCCATCTGACGGTAGATTTCCTTACCGGTCGTCTCATAATGCGCCCGCGGGTTGGCCGGGTTGGTAAACTGTCCCATCATGACCGAGTTTTCGATCTCGGCATGCAGTTCATTCGCCTTCGCCACGGCACCGAGCATGCCCTTCTCGCGCGGCGTATTGATGATCTCCGCACCGAGTGCATGCATCAGTGTCTGCTTCTCCTCTGAGAATTTCGTCGGCACAACGAAGATCACGTGATACCCCTTGTTCATGGCGGCAAAAGCAATGCCGAGGCCTGTATTGCCCGCCGTTCCCTCGATGATCGTGCCGCCCGGTTTCAGCGAGCCGTCCTTCTCGGCTGCCTCGACCATATACCAGCCCGTCCGGTCCTTTACGCTTCCCGTCGGATTCCAGTACTCCAGCTTGGCAAAAATGCCGACATTATTTTTTACCCCGATATGATTCAGCTTCACCATCGGCGTATTGCCGATCAGCTCATGCATGTCCTCATAATAATCTGACATAATTCCTCCTGTGGCCGTCTTTCCTGCATGACAGCCTCCTGCCCTGACGATTTGGCGGTTCTGCCTGTTATACACTGCTGTTTCCAGCAAACCCCATACTATACGTGCCGCATACTGTCATCGCATCATTTACGGCTCTTCCAGATCGCCTGATCCAGATCGGCGATAATATCGTCCACATCTTCGATGCCGGGAGAAAGGCGGATCAGCTGATCTGTGATGCCGACCTTTTCACGGATTTCCTTCGGGATCGATGCATGTGTCATGCTGGCCGGATGGCAGATCAGCGACTCGACGCCGCCGAGCGACTCCGCGAGCATGATCAGTCTCAGCTGCTCAAAAAATACAGCAATATCATGATCCTCCGTGAGTTCAAAGGACATCATCGCGCCGCCGTTTCTGGCCTGTTTTTTATTGATCTCATAGCCCGCGCTGTTTTTCAGTCCCGGGTAGTACACTGTTTTGACATCGGAGTTTTCATCGAGCCACGCGGCGATCTTCTCCGCATTGGCCACGTGTCGGTCAAGCCGCACGCCCAGTGTCTTGATGCCGCGGATCAGCAGCCAGGAATCAAACGGCGGAAGAACAGCGCCCTTGGAATTCTGCAGAAAAGCCACCCGCTCCTTCAGTTCCTCCGTTGTGACAACAACCAGACCGGCCACCAGATCGCTGTGTCCCGCCAGATATTTGGTCGCGCTGTAAACGACGATATCCGCACCGAGTTCAATCGGCTTCTGCAGATACGGCGTCATGAAGGTGTTATCGACAATGACCGTAAGTCCCTTCTCATGCGCGATATCCGAAATGGTGCGAATATCCGTGATCTCCATGAGCGGATTCGCCGGGCTCTCGATCAGGACTGCCTTTGTCTGATCGGAAATCTCCGCTGCGAAGCGCGCCGGATCCTCCGTATGCGCCAGACGCCCTTTGATGCCGAAGTGGCTGAATACCTGATCCAGAATACGGAACGTGCCGCCGTAAACATTTTCGGAGGTCAGGATCTCATCACCCTCTTTGAACAGGCTCAGCACCGTATCGATCGCAGCAAGTCCCGAGGAAAAAGCAAAGCCGGCGAGCCCTCCGTCCAGTTCCGCGATCAGCGCCTCCAGCGCCTCTCTCGTTGGGTTGCCGGTCCGCGCATATTCATAGCCTCTCCTGCGCACACCAAGGCCGTCCTGCTTGAAAGTAGATGTGAGATATACAGGTACATTGACAGCGCCTGTATATTCGTCCATCGGAATCCCGCCGTGAATCAGTTTTGTATTGACCTTATCGTAGCTCATCTTGCCCTCCTGCTGTATCCGGTTATTTATTTCCTATATATCATACTTATTTAATAAGATTACTATGTTAAAAATTATAGACAGTACCAGAAGCTTTGTCAATACACAACTGAAAAACACGCAAAAACGCCGCCACGGAGATTTCTCTCTGTGGCGGCGCCTTCTTATACTTTGTTCAGTTCATGCAGCAGCTGCTGCTTTAAAAATATTCAGCTCAGTCGATGTGCGGACCTGCAGCAACCAGTGCCTTACCAGCCTCATTGCCCTCATACTTCTTGAAGTTCTTGATGAATCTGTTGGCAAGATCCTCAGCCTTCTTGTTCCACTCATCAGCGGATGCATAGGTATCACGCGGATCAAGGATCGCAGGATCTACACCCGGAAGCTCTGTCGGAACCTCGAAATCGAAGTACGGGATCTTCTTGGTCGGAGCCTTGTCTACATCACCGGTCTGGATAGCTGTGATGATACCACGGGTATCCTTGATGGAGATTCTCTTGCCGGTGCCGTTCCAACCGGTGTTAACAAGGTAAGCCTTTGCTCCGCTCTTCTCCATCTTCTTCACGAGCTCTTCAGCATACTTGGTCGGATGCAGCTCAAGGAATGCCTGACCGAAGCATGCGGAGAAGGTAGGTGTAGGCTCGGTGATACCGCGCTCTGTACCAGCCAGCTTAGCGGTGAATCCGGACAGGAAGTAGTACTTTGTCTGCTCCGGTGTCAGGATGGAAACCGGCGGAAGCACGCCGAATGCATCTGCGGAAAGGAAGATAACGTTCTTTGCATCAGGACCTGCGGAGATGCCGTTTACCTTCTTAACGATCTTCTCAATGTGCTCGATCGGATAAGATACACGGGTGTTCTCTGTAACGGACTTGTCTGCGAAATCGATCTTGCCGTCCTTGTCAACAGTTACGTTCTCAAGAAGAGCATCTCTTCTGATAGCGTTGTAGATATCCGGCTCGGAATCCTTATCGAGGTTGATAACCTTTGCATAGCAGCCACCCTCGAAGTTGAATACACCGTTGTCGTCCCAGCCGTGCTCATCATCACCGATCAGAAGTCTCTTCGGATCAGTGGAAAGCGTTGTCTTGCCGGTTCCGGACAGACCGAAGAAAATGGAGGTGTTCTTGCCTTCCATATCGGTGTTCGCGGAGCAGTGCATGGAAGCAATGCCCTTCAGCGGCAGATAGTAGTTCATCATGGAGAACATGCCCTTCTTCATCTCACCGCCGTACCAGGTGTTGATAATAACCTGCTCACGGGAGGTGATGTTGAAGACTACGGCTGTCTCGGAGTTCAGCCCGAGCTCTTTATAGTTGGTAACCTTAGCCTTGGAAGCGTTGTAAACAACGAAATCCGGCTTGAAGGTCTTCAGCTCTTCATCGGTAGGTTTGATGAACATGTTGCGTACGAAGTGTGCCTGCCATGCAACCTCCATGATGAAACGGATGGCCATGCGGGTATCCTTGTTAGCTCCGCAGTAAGCATCAACAACGAACAGTCTCTTGTCGGAGAGCTCCTTCTTTGCGATGTCCTTTACTGCTTCCCATGCTTCCTTGGAAGCCGGATGGTTATCATTCTTGTACTCATCGGAAGTCCACCATACGGTGTCCTTTGAGTTCTCATCCATAACGATGAATTTATCTTTGGGAGAACGTCCGGTGTAGATACCTGTCATAACGTTGACAGCACCGAGTTCTGTAACCTGACCCTTGTCATATCCGGTCAGTTCCGGCTTTGTCTCCTCTTCGAAAAGTGTCTCGTAGGACGGGTTGTAAACAATTTCTGTTGTTCCCGTAATTCCATACTGTGTTAAATCAATCTGTGCCATTTGGTTACCCTCTTTCTGATCACTGGATCTACAGTTGCTTCAGCATATTCATATCCTGCTTCGCCAAGTTTCACAATGCCTATTATACATAACCCGAAAAAAATTTCACCATCCGAAAAGAAGTTTTTCCCATTTGAACGACTTTTTTTTCACAAAGTCGGCAATTCTGGTGAAAACGCACAAGTGCAGGTTTATTCCGGATGGTTTTCTGTAAAAATAGCATTCGACGCTGTCATGCTCTGCCACGGAGCGGGTTCGTAGTCAGGGCTGTTCCGATAGTGAACTGCATTGGACGATCATCATCTCGGCTGCCAGGCAGCCGTCAAGGTGTCCTGTCTTCACATCCTGTTCCGCCTGGATCAGCTTTTCCAGAATGGCCCGCAGCTCCGGTGCCTTATACATTCCCGCCGTACGTGACAGGTAATACAGTTTTCCGCTGCTCACGCCGGCCGTCTGCATGATCTCATTTCTCGATGCATGCTGATCCGTCATCACACGCACATGATAAAGCTCCGCATATCTGGCCGACATACGGTTCAGGATAAACTCCGGCGCCACCTTCAGCTCGAGCAGATCGTAATAATAATCCAGTGCTTTTTTCTGATGGCGGAATGAAATTTCATCGATCATCTGAAAAATTCGGTCCTCGAGCTCCGGTGCCAGAATCGTATTCAGATCCTCTTCCGTGATCTCGTCCGGATCTTTACCCGCCGTCGGCCGATCGGGACTCATCACATAGGACATGAGCTTATCCATCTCATTGTGGACATTTGTCATATCCGTGCCGACCATCTGCAGCAGCTGGTCCATCGTCTGCCGGCGGATCTTCCGACCCTCCTTTTTCAGCCGGGTGAGGATCTGCGCGCTCAGCTGTTCTTCCGTCCTCTTTTTGTACTCTTCCACGCAGCCGTTTTTTTTCACAGCCTTCGTCAGGCGATACGTCGCATTGATTTTTTCCTCTGAAAAAATCATGACGAGGTACTCCGGCAGATGCGTCACATAATCCGCCAGATCATTCGCCGCGCGTGTAAAAATACCCGTATCCTCGATCAGGATCACACGGCGTTCAGCGAAAAACGGCATGGTGTCCGCCTGGGAGATGACCTCCCGCTCGTCCATGTTCTCGCCCACGTAATGATTGAAGTTCATGGAATTCCCGTCAGGGGTCAGAGCCTTCGCCAGCGCATGCGCATAGCCGTTTCTCAGATACCCCTCTTCTCCGTAGAGCAGATAGAGCTGGTGAAACTTTTTATTTTTCAGATCTTCTTCCACGATACCCATGGTAAATATCTCCTGTATACCCGTGCTTCACATATTGACCGACAGCATCCGTTCCATATCTGCTCAGCAGCTTCCACAATGACCGTCTCACGGTACGTTTTTCTGTGGCATCTTGTATGATATAGATGTTTATGACACAGATTAACGTTATGTCCGAATGCCAGTTAATTATGCACGTAACTTGGAACATTTTGCAATACCTGCCTGTCTGTCTTTGCGTTGAGAAAGGTCCGAAGATGCAGGTCCCCGCGATCCATGCTGACGGTGATTGCCCCGCAGTCCTTCGTGCACCAGGCGTCTGCCCCCACTGCCTCGATCCGATCGAGTGTTTCCTGATGCGGGTGACCGTAAACGCTCCGGGCAGGCGCGGAGATCGCGCAGATTTCCGGTGATGCTGCCCGCAGCAGTTCCTCCGATGTGGAATAGCGTGAACCGTGATGTCCGATCTTCAGATAGTCCACATCGGTCACAAGGGGCAGAATCTCCTTCTCGCCATCTCCCTCCAGATCTCCCGTCAGCAGTGCGGAAAAATGATCGTACGTCACCTGCAGCACCAGCGATCCGGCATTTCCTTCCGTCACACCGCCTTCTTTCAGCGGGTGAATCACATCCAGCCGCAGTTTTCCCGCTGCCACCGCATCTCCCTGGCGAAGCAGGGAAACAGGAATATTGACATTACGACATTCACGGATCAGACGCACACCTGTATTTTCATCCGCCAGCCAATACGGCATATACATCCGACCGATCGATATAACGCCGCTGCCCTCCGCTTCCGCGTCAAGCATCTCCTCAATGCCGCTGTAGTGATCGCTGTCTCCGTGCGTCAGAAAAACACCGTCGACATGGGAAATTCCCTGGCTCTGCAGATAAGGTTCTATCCTGTACTTTGCCATGCCGTCCACGCTGCTGCTCCCTCCGTCGACAAGAAAGACGCGGCTGCCCGTTCTGATGACGAGCGCATCTCCCTGCCCTGCGTCCAGCATGGTCAGGGAAAAAGCAGGCTTCTGCCTGTAAAAAAGGAGCACGCACATCAGCACCAGTATAAAAAGCGCCTTCATCCTGCCATGTTGAAACACCGAATGAGACTTCGCAGGAGCATATGATCTGACCGGCTGCCCCACTTCACTTTCCTGTTCATTCCCTGGAGCAGCCAACCTGCCTGCACCTGCAGGTGATACTGAGCGGAATATATCCGAAGGTAATTCAGCATCAGTTTCATGCAAAGGTAATTCAGATCTGACTCTGTCCGCAGACCTGCCCGTGGCACGGCTGAGGAACAGAAGCATCACCATCAGTCCGACGTACCATGCGATCATCTGCCAGAGGGCAGGTTTGCCGCAGATCCACACGGCAAACGGGACAGAGCGCAGCGCACCGGTGAGGAAATGGAAGAGCCTGAGGAGCAGATCATCCGGTATCAGTATGAGCCATGCCAGCCTCTTCGAAAAAAGCAGCGCCGCCGATCCCACAACGCCGATTTCCATGACCAGACTCATGGCAGGCACGATCAGCAGATTGGCGATAAGTCCCAGAATGGATACCTGATAGAAATACCAGGCACAGAGAGGAAGCGTCGTCAGACTGACAGCGCACCAGCAGAGAGACATTTCCGCGAGGCTGTGCATGATTTTTTTCTTCCGGCTGCCTCTGCGCCAGAACGATACGGGAATCAGTTTCAGTAAAACAGGATAGACACCGGCCGCACCGAGGACGGCGGCGAAGGAGAGCTGAAATCCCGTATAGAAAAGAAACCCGGGGCTGGTACACAGGATCAGAATGCCGGCCAGTCCGAGCGAACATAGCGGATCATAGCTTTTTCTCAGCACCCGGGCTGCCAGAAGCACGGCAAACATGATCCATGCGCGGATGGCGGAAACAGGGCTTCCGGTAAACAGACAATATACGCCCATCAGCGATGCGGATGCGACGGCGGCGACGCCTTGGATGATCCGCTCATGCCGCATGCCGCAGGTAACAAGAAGGATACGAAGAATGAGGCCGAACACAGCCATCCCGAGCAGGGAAATATGAAGGCCCGACACCGCCAGCACATGCATGACGCCGCCGCTCTGATAATTGAGACGCGTCTCTTCGTCAAGAGCCGTCCGGTCCCCCATCAGCATGGCAGCCAGCACCCCTGCAGATTCCGGATGCATCACAGACGAAAGATCCTGTGACATCCTGCTTCGCAGCCCTGTCAGTTGCTCCTTTATACCGTCTTTTTCTTCCTCCAGGATGACCCGACGGCAGAACATCTCATAGAAGATTCTCTGACAGGCAAAATACCGTTGGCTGTCAAACTGTCCTGGATTCCCGGGCGGGGATATTTCCGTGAGCGTACCGGCCAGCGTCACCCTGCTGCCCACGGTAAAACTGCTGTAGGGATAACTGTTGCCGGCGCAGATCAGCGATCGGTTCTGCCTCATATACACAGATGTCTCGCCCGTCATGGTCACCTTGATCCGCTCAAATTCATAATGTTCGCCGTAAAAATATACATCGGCGTTGCGGATGACATACTGCACAGATGATGTCTTCTGCTGACGGCTGTCAATCACTCCGCTGACAGAAACAGCCGCTCCCTCATTCAGTTTTTTCTTTACAGTCGAAGGCAGCACAGGCTCTCCGAATACAGGAACACCGACAGCGCGGAAAATCAGGATCAGAAGCATCAGACACAGACAGGCGATGCAGATGGGGCGTTTGTTCATGAATTCCTCTGAAAAAGAGATGAGAATAAAAACACGGGGCACTTACAGGATAAAACGGAAGATGAACTTCAAAACGATTTGCCTGTTTTACCGACGGACGATTTGGCTATTTTTGCTGGCGGTTGAATATATTATAAGTATATAAATTAATTCTGATCTGTCAATTATTTTTCAGATTCTAAAACTTTCAAACTTTGAAAATTTTCATGTCGGGATTTCCGTAATTTTTTAATGCAGTAGGGAATTATACCGTTTACGGCTGTTTTTCGCGTTCGAATGTGCAAAATTATTCAAAATTGTTGTGAATTGATGCAGATTATGTATTCCATATCTATAAATAATGTTTTATAATGAGATCACGATTTGTTCCTGTCACCATTACAAATATTTTTGTTATATACTTTCGGTTTCTGACATCAGAATTTTCCAACGTTTTTGTTGCCCCTGCATCATTGCAGCATAAAGCATTTCGTTTATATAAGTCCACTCAACACTTCCATATCACTTCTATTCGGCTTCCGGGATTTTCTCACTTCTTGAACTCATTTCCCCGCATGTACTTTGAAGCTCTGTGTGACTTTCATGTCAGCGGAAACCCCAACCTCTTCAAATCCCGGAGACCGAACTTAAAAAAAGACAAAACAGGATCAGGCCATCCTGATGGAAAAAATGAGAGATGAAGCCGAACAAATTGTACGTGTTACCGGCCTGACACCTGACGAAGTGAGAAACCTGGATTGTGTCAGGGAAAAATAATTCTCCGAAAAATAATTCTGTATACGCTCTTAAAACACCGCCCGGTGTCCGATAAGACATCGGGCGGCATTTTGCGCTTCTGGTTATTCAAGTCCTGTCGTCTCGTCAAGTCCCAGCATGATATTCATATTCTGGACAGCCGCGCCGGAAGCACCCTTGCCCAGATTGTCAAACAATGCCGTAACCGTTGTGGAATCTTCGTTTCCACAGACAACGAGCTTCAGATGATTGGTCCCGGCCAGTTCATTCGCATAGAGGGTCTTGCCGTTGCTTCCGAAGGGAACAACCGTAACGAAATGTTCATCGGCGTAGTACTCCTGCAAACGTTCGCAGATTTCCTCTGCCGTCGGCTGTCCTGTGAGCAGACGATTCTGCAGAAGAATTGTTCCGGCCATGCCCTTATAATAATCATCAACAACAGGCATAAAGACCGGCGGATATGTCAGTCCCGTCATCTTCTGTATCTCCGGCAGATGTTTGTGACGAAGCGTGAGGCCGTAGATTCCGGGTGCATCCAGGGATGCCGGGCGTTCATCCGCCTCATAGGCCGCGATCATTTTCTTTCCGCCTCCTGAATACCCGGTCAGCGAATAGCAGGTCAGCGGATAATTCTTCGGCAGGATCCCCATGCGCACCAGCGGTGCCGCAGAAGAAATAATGCCCGTGGCGTGACAGCCCGGATTGGCAATCCGCCTCCCGGCTGCAATCGTCTTCCGCTGTTCCTTTGAATATTCCGGAAAACCGTATACCCATCCGTCTGCCGTGCGGTGCGCCGTCGAAGCATCGATCACACGCACATCCGGATTGTCGATCATTGATACAGCCTCACGCGCGCCGTCATCAGGCAGGCAGAGAAAAACAATGTCTGCCGCATTCAGATATTTTTTCCGTTCCTCCGGGTCGTGACGCTTATCCTCGTCAATACGGAGCAGCTCCAGATCATCCCTGGCGCCGATCCTGTCATAAATCTGCAGACCGGTCGTCCCGCTCTGCCCGTCGATATAAACTTTTGTCTTCATCGTTTTTTCCCCGTTTCTTTGTATTTTATGATGTGGGTGTCATAAGTATGATAACCGGATCGCTACGCGTTGCGCTCTCCCGCGATCCTGTCATTTTAACAGAGAATCGCCAGCAGCCGTGAAAGACTGAACAGTAACCCCCATGTTATACAAGATGCCACAGTACTGTATTAAGCCCGACTGCTCCATCGCTGCGCGATTCCCTCAGCTGTCACTGACCAGTACAGACCTGCAGGCGCAGAGTCACCCAAATGTGGGTATGGGAAATTCCGGTACAAATGTTATAATGCATCATAGCACATCTTGAGGAGGTTCGTTTGATGAACAGGCATAAAATAACCCTGATACTTGCTTCCGCTTCGCCGAGACGCAGAGAACTGATGGCGCAGGCCGGTCTACCCTGCCGGATTATTTCCTCATCGGATCCTGAGATGACGCTGAAGACCTCACCGCAGGACATTGTCATGGATCTGGCCCACAAGAAAGCAGCCCGTGTCTTTTCCGGTCTTCCCGATGACCGCGACGAAGAATACGCTGTGATCGGTGCTGACACCGTTGTCGCATGCGACGGGATGGTACTGGGAAAGCCCGCAGATAAAAAAGAAGAGCTCACCATGCTGCATATGCTGCAGGGCCGCTCCCATGATGTATATACAGGTGTTTCCATCATTTCAGATACCGCATGTTCCACCTTTTTCTGCGGAACAGAAGTCTCGATCTCGCCCATGACCGAAGAGGAAATGGAGCGCTACGCAGACTCCGATGAGCCGTATGACAAGGCAGGCGGCTACGCGATCCAGGGCCGGTTTGCCGTATTTGTTAATGAAATCCGCGGAAACTACAGCAACGTCGTCGGACTGCCGATTGCAAGACTGTACCAGGAGCTTTCCCGCATGGAACTCCTGCCGCAGCGCTGACCTGATCGCCTCACAGTTCCTTCTTCTCAAACTGCTGTGACAGACTGATCTTGCTGCGAAAAGCAGTGTTGTTCTCTCCGTTGATACTGAACTGCACCCTGTCCACACCGCAGGTGTCCACAAGCGAATCGACAACAGCGTACAGAGATACTTCTTCCGAGACATTGTTGACGGTATTCTGGACATTTTTATCAAAGCTTACATAGCATACCCTGCCACTGGCACTGTCCGACACGACCTTCCCACTGTCATCCGAAGACGACCGGGCTGATGATGAGGAGGATGAGCTGCCGGAAATGTGTGTGCTCAGCACCGTCGAATCACTGGGAAGCACAGGATACAGCCCTTCTGTGGTTGGCCCCTGGATCAGAGCCTCCACCACGGCTTTTTCCATAGGCTCATTACTGCTGTAGTAAACCTTTCGCTGTTCCGCCTGCAGATGCGTGCCTGTGGCATCCGCAAAATAAAGCGTCATGGTCGTATACAGATAATTATTGATGCTCTTTCCCGCATTTTCAATAAAATCATCCAGCGTCAGACTGTCGAGTTCATTTCCCTCCAGATCGCAGAGCGGTTTCCCCGCCTCCGTGATCCGCACGGAATCCACACCGTCAATCTGAATAAACGTGCGGACAAGCCCGCCGACGATCAGCATTTTTCCAGTCGTCACATAATCTGACAGCGGTTTCGACAGATTGATATGGAGCTGTGTTCCATCCAGCGTACACTCATCAATCGTCACGCCATCAGGCAACAGGTGCTGCAGGCCGCTTTCCACCGGATCCTGCGACTGCATGCCCACAAGCTCCATGGCCTGTTCCGCCGGATCTGCCGCGCCAAAGGAATAATCCACGGCAACGATCTGATCCCCGCTGCTGTTCAGATAATACAGATGATTCTGCGCCTGATCCCCGCCGCCCGGTCTGAAACTGCACCCTGCAAGCCCCAGTATCATGGCAAATGCCAGGAACAGCGCGCTGATTGGTTTCCATTTCTTCATACGATTTGCTCCCAGTTGACACAAGATCGGTATTACGCACGTTTCTGAATGTTATTAGCGTACGAGTTTTTACTATACGACATATATGAGCGGAATGCGGATCGAAAACGTCGTTCCCTTCCCCACTTCACTGCTCACGCGGATCGCGCCGCGGTGCATGGCGATGGCCTGCCTCGTGATGGCAAGTCCGAGTCCGGTGCCTCCGATTTCCCGCGAATGGCTCTTGTCCACACGATAGAACCGGTCAAAAATATGGCTGATCTGATCCTCCGGTATACCGATACCGGAATCCGTGATCGTCGTATAAAAATATTTGCGGTCGGCATTCAGGGAGATCCGCACCCATCCGCCATCCGGATTGTTGTACTTGATGCCGTTCTCGATAATATTCGTGAACGCCTGCGTCAGCTTCACCTCATCCACTTCTGCCGTGATCGGCCGGAAACTGTCGAAGATCAGACGGACATTCGCCTTGTCGGCGATCGGGGTCAGGCGTTTGATAATGCCCTCCATCTCCTGATTGATGTTCGTCTCCGTGATGTTCAGCCTTGCAGCCTTTTTATCCATGCGTACAAGCGTGAGGAGATCTGTGATGATCCTGTTCTCACGGTCGATCTCAGAGGAGATATCCTGCATAAATTCCTTGTACATTTCCAGAGAGGCATTCGGATCCTGGTTCAGAGAATCCGAGAGCACCTTCATGGATGCCAGCGGCGTCTTCAGCTCGTGAGACACGTTGGAAACAAATTCCTCCTTGGTCTCATCGGCACTGCGCTGTCTCTTGAGCAGCGAGTTGAAAGCATCCGAGATCAGCTGCGTCTCCCGGTAATCCGGGACACTGATCTTTTCGTCCTCATAGCCGACCTCAATGCCCTCGATCGCACTTGTGATCTTCAGCAGCGGCTTCACGAGAACTGATGACAGAATATAGCCGAGGATCAGGATCAGAATGATGACGACCGCCATCATCATGAGTCCCTGCTGTTCCAGCGCCACTGTATTTGCGTGGATCTCCGACGTCGAGACACTGATGAGAAGAACCCCCTGGATATCCGTATTATTCGTATTCGAAGGGTTCGTGATCATCATCGCAATCTCGATAAACTGATTCTCATCGTCGTAATGACTGGTTTCCGACCCCCTCAGGCACTGCTGCACCTCTTCCGACAGAGAATACTTTCCCGTATCAAGATTATAGGTATCCTTGATGATCTTGCCATCCCGGTTCATCACAACGATCCGGCCCTGATAAATACTGGTCAGCATATCGAATTCCGGATTGATCACATCATCGTCCTGGTTGTTGATGTAATCCCGTGTTGCCAGCTGGTCAGCAAGTGCATCGCACTGCGACCGGACGGTCACCGTTCTCTGCTCAATCGCCCGGCTTTCATAGCTGTGGATCGTCACCATCTCCACGACAGCGGCCGGAACAATGCCCATGATGACCAGCAGAAACATCAGCCTGGAACGAATGCTTCGCCGGGTTCGTCTGGCCTTTTTCACCCTGCGCTTACGTTTCCGGCTTTTCTTTCCACCTGCTTCTCCCGCATCTTCCGGTGAAGCCTTACCCTTCCTGTCCGCTTCATGTTCATCCGAAGGAAGGATGATATTTTCAGCCTTCTTTGCCAATGGTGTGCTCCTTCTTTTCCGCCGCAGACGGATTTCCTGCTGCTTTTTCCTGCCGGTCTCCGCTCTTCTCGTCCGTGCTTCCCTTCTCAGAGTTTTCTTCTCTTCCTTCCGCATCCTCCGGCTCCGGCTTCAGGATCTGCACCTGGGCCTTCTCGATGCGGTGCTCGTTGACCTCCAGCACCTCGACCTGGAGATGCCGCTCGGGAACGGAGATCACCTCTCCGCTTCGCGGCAGATGTCCGGCCGTATCAACCAGCCAGCCGCTGACGGTAAGGGATTCCTCGTCGTCACTGTACTCCTCGCCGATGCTGTCGAAAAATTTCTCCAGATTCATGGAGCCGCTGACGATGTATCCGTCGTCACCAACCCTGCGGATCTCCGGCTCAACCTCTTCATGCTCATCCCAGATCTCGCCGACAAGCTCCTCCAGAATATCCTCCATCGTCACGATGCCGAGCGTACCGCCGTATTCATCCAGGACGATGGCCATGTGTATTTTTTTCGACTGCAGCTCGCGGAACAGCTCGCCGATCGGACGGTGCTCCGAGGTAAAAATAACCGGCCGGATAATCGACCGCACGCTGCCGTCGTTGCCGTATATTTTGTTATAGAAATCCTTGACATAGAGAACGCCGATGATGTGGTCGATATCCTTGTCGTACACAGGAATACGGGACAGTCCCGTCTTCGCGAAGATCTCCTTCACCTCATCCTTCGTGCAGTTCTGCTCGACTGCCTCGATATCCACTCTGGGTGTGAGAATGTCTTCCGTCAGTGTCTCGTTGAAATCGATGGAGTTGTGGATCAGGGTGCTCTCCTGTTTGTCGATCTCACCCTCTTCCTCTGCCGTCCTGACGATCGTGAGGATTTCTTCATCCGTCACCGCATTGTCATCCTTCGGCTTGAAGATCTTCAGCAGCAGCTTCTGCCACAGGCCGAACAGCCAGGTGAGCGGTGTGAGGATCACCATAAAGAACTGCAGAGAACCGGATACCAGCATGGCAAAAGAATCCGCCGAGCCGATCGCCAACGTCTTCGGTGTGATCTCACCGAAAAGCAGGAGCACGATCGTAATGATGACCGTAGCGATCGCAGAACCGCTGTCGCTGCCCCACCGGTGCACACAGATCACTGTCGCCACGGAGGTGGCGGCGATGTTGACGATGTTATTGCCGACGAGGATCGTTGAGAGCAGCTTTTCATAGTTCTCAAGCAGCTGAAGTGTCCTTCTCGCGCCGATATTTCCCTTCTCGTCCAGGTTTTTCAACCGGACCTTGTTTACGGAATTATACGCAGTCTCCGACGCGGAGAAATAGGCTGAAAAGAACACGCAGATAATGATGGTCCATAGACCGGCTACGTCTGACACAATTTACTCCTTCTTCTTACCTTGAATTGATCTCTGACACTATTGCTTATTAGACTATCATAAATTATGTGAATTGCGTATTAACACTTTGCCAGCCACTGTCTCACATGGAGACTTCCAGCCTCGACACACTCTCGCTTGTCCTCGGCTTGGGAGTCTCCATGTGTTCCGTGGCTCTGGCAGCACCTGAAACGCACTCCACAGAAAATACTCACGCCACCCCGAAAGCCATGCAGATCAGGTGCACCAGTACCGCGAACACCCACGCTGTCACGCACTGGAACAGCACCATGCCGATGGCCCAGCGGTGGCCGAGTTCCCGGCGCACAGAGGCGATGGCGGCGACGCAGGGCGTATACAGCAGACAGAATGTGAGCAGCGGAATGCAGGTGCCGGTCGTGAGCGTGGCTGTCAGCGCCGCTGTTGAACCGAACAGCACGTTCAGGGTGGAAACAACGCTCTCCTTCGCCATAAAGCCGGTGATCAGCGCTGTGATCACGCGCCAGTCGGCGAAACCGGTCGGACGGAAGATCGGTGTGATCAGTCCTGCGATCGCGCAGAGAATGCTGTCCTGCGAATTCGTCACCATCTGCATATGGAAGTTAAACGTCTGCAGGAACCAGATCACGATCGAAGCAACGAAGATGATCGTGAACGCGCGCTGCAGGAAATCCTTCGCCTTGTCCCAGAGCAGCTGCAGTACATTTTTCGCACTCGGCATCCGGTAATTCGGAAGCTCCATGACGAACGGCACAGCCTCGCCGCGGAAGATCGTGCTCTTCGAGAGCATCGCGGTCAGAATGCCGACAGCGATACCGCCGACGTAGAGGCAGATCATGACGATTGCACCGCGGCCGGGGAAAAATACTGCCGTGAAAAAGGCATAGATCGGTGTTTTTGCCGAGCAGCTCATAAACGGCGTGAGCATGATCGTCATCTTGCGGTCTCTCTCTGACGGAAGCGTTCTGGACGACATGACCGCCGGCACACTGCAGCCGAAGCCGATCAGGAGCGGCACCATGCTCCGCCCGGACAGGCCGATTTTTCTCAGCCACTTGTCCATGACAAAGGCGATCCTCGCCATGTATCCCGTATCCTCCAGCAGAGAGAGGAAGAAAAACAGGACCACGATGATCGGCAGGAAGCTGAGCACCGTGCCGACACCGGTAAAAATACCGTCGATCACGAGCGAGTGCACCCATGGATAGACGTTTGCCCCGGTCATAGCCTTATCGACGTCAGCTGTGAGCGCCGATATCCCGTCAGCCAGAAGATTCTGCAGAGTCCCGCCGATCACATTGAACGTCAGCCAGAAGATGAGCGCCATAATACCGATAAAAAACGGAATGGCCGTATATTTGCCGGTGAGAACGCGGTCGATCTTCCGGCTGCGCTCATGCTCTTTGCTCTCCTTCGGCTTGATGACGGTCTGCTTCACCAGCTTTTCAATAAAGGAAAAGCGCATATCAGCGATGGCTGCCGCCCTGTCCAGCCCTCTCTCATGCTCCATCTGCAGGATGATATGCTCGATCATCTCTTTCTCATTTTCATCCAGCTTCAGCGCATTCATCACCAGCGCATCGCCCTCGACGAGCTTTGTTGCCGCGAAGCGGAGCGGGATATGCGCCGCCTGCGCATGGTCCTCGATCAGATGCATGATCGCATGGAGACAGCGGTGCACGGCGCCGCCGTGATCATCGGGGCTGCAGAAGTCCTGACGGCCGGGCCGCTCCTGATAGTGCGCCACGTGCATGCAGTGATCCACCAGCTCCTCGATGCCCTCGCCCTTTGCCGCCGAAATCGGAACGACCGGGATGCCCAGCATGGACTCCATCCTGTTCACGCGGATCGATCCGCCGTTGCCGGTCAGCTCGTCCATCATATTGAGCGCAAGGACCATGGGCGTATCGAGCTCCATGAGCTGCATCGTCAGATAGAGGTTTCTCTCGATATTCGTTGCATCGACGATATTGATGATGCCCGTCGGCCTGTCGCCGATGATGTACTGCCGGGTGACGATCTCCTCATCGCTGTACGGCGACATGGAATAGATACCGGGAAGATCGGTGATCTCGGTATTCTCATGGCCCCGGATCTGACCGGTCTTTCGGTCAACCGTTACGCCGGGAAAATTTCCCACGTGCTGGTTTGAACCCGTCAGCTGATTAAAAAGCGTTGTTTTACCGCAGTTCTGGTTTCCCGCAAGGGCAAAGGTAAGAAGCTGGTCATCTGGAAGCGGATGCTCATCCTTTTTGACATGATATTTGCCTCCCTCGCCGAGTCCCGGATGCTCCTGCAGCTTTTGCGCCTCCATGTCCGTCTGCTCGGGCTTCCAGGGATGGATGGACTTCTCATCGATGCCGATCTTCTTCGCGTCATCCACGCGGAGCGTCAGTTCATAATCGTGAATGCGGAACTCGATCGGATCGCCCATGGGCGCATACTTGACCAGCGTGATCTCCGCGCCGGGAATCACGCCCATATCCAGAAAATGCTGCCGCAGGGCGCCTTCCCCGCCCACCACTGTGACAACGGCTTCGTCATTGATATTCAGTTCATTCAGAGTCATTAATCTGCTGTCCTTCCCATGCAGTCGATTTCCTGCTCTAATATTTTCCTAATATTCTGCAGCCGCTCAGCACATCGGGAGGACCGCATGTTCTCGAGATTGGGGTGCTGAACAGTTACAATGATTTTCCTTTTTTCCGCCGGCCTGTGCTTTCCGGCGGGTTTTGTTTTACTAACGGCTGCGGTTCCGCTGCCAGATCAGCCACAGCCCCTTCAGCAGCAGATGATCATCCACGACGACCGTATGTGTGCAGTACGGAGCGATGATCCTGCCCATCCCTCCTGTGACAATGATCGTCGGATCCCTGCCTTCATCGCTGCCCGTCCGGAGACTGTTCTCCGCACCGCCGCCGGCTGAAGAATCATCCGCTGCCGCGGATATCCGGCGGAGTTCCGCTGTATACCTGTCAATAATGCCGTCGATCGCGCCGGCCGATCCGAAGAGAATGCCACTCTTCATGGCATCCACGGTATCACGCGCTATCACGCGCTCTGGCGCAGAAAAATCTATGGCCGGCAGCAGCGAGGTATCGCTGAGCATCCCCTTCAGCGCCGTGCCCGGTCCCGGCATAATGCAGCCGCCGATATATACCTTGTCCCGGTTGACGACCGTGATTGTCGTGGCAGTGCCGATATCGATGATAATGGCCGGAAGGATGTATTCCTCTCCTGCCGCAACCGCTGTTGCCACCAGATCGCCGGCGATCTGGTCAGCCGTCATGCCGTTCATGTCCACCTTCAGGCCCGACACAATATTCTGGCCGAGAATATACGGTTCCTTTCCTGTGAGAATCTCAAAGGCACGCCGGAACACGACCGTAACCTCCGGTACCACAGAGGAAATGACAGACCCCTCCAGCTCTGTCCTGTTTACGCCGACCAGATGCAATATCTGCCGTATTTCCGCCGCGTATTCATATGCCGTCTCCACCCGGTCCGTACTCATCTGCATGGGGCCTGTAATGGTGCCGTCGTCCCCGATGCATCCGAGTTCAATATGGGTATTGCCTATGTCCGCCGCAAGTATCATGACCTCCTCCTCACACGGTAGTTATCTAAAGTTCATAAAGGATCGTGCCGCGCGTCGCGCTTCCGCGATCCTGTTAATTATTCTATTGCCTGCCTGCTCCGCTTGTCAATTCTGATTACCTTTCCGCAGATTATTATTCTTTTTATCGCAGTGCGCAGGATCCGTGCCGCAAGGCGTTATTCCTTCTGTTCATACCTCTGTTGGGTACATGTGTCTTACCGCTGCGTATTTCACCAAATACAGGCTTGCATTCAGCAGTCTTCAGAGCTTCTCCCGCCGACGAAGGGCGGCGGGGACACGCCTGCTGAACCGAAAGGATTGTCTTAATGAAAGGAACGGAGGTTACTATGAAAGAGAAAAGTCTGACGAGCACAGCATTCTGGGCTATGGTCCGCAGGGATCTTCTGGTGCAGTGGAGAGATAAATTGATAAGACATCAATCGGTGCAACAGTAAACGAAAAAACAGCTATCGCTTAAACAGCTGTCCTTTCGTTTACTGTTCGTGCCGATTTGGCTTAATTGCACAAAGTCGCGTCCGTTTAGGCAGA